>OGGB01001866.1_pt1 | contig 13213 bp, 10 predicted proteins | sample 1571111 | NCBI WGS metagenome assembly OGGB01 (sample SAMEA2582067, study PRJEB24529) | metagenome | biome: Human gut stool | place: China | collected 2011
CAGCACCTCGGCGGCGCTTACCAGCTGCAGCTGCCGCTGGATGGGTCTGCCGCGCTCATACTCCGTTGCCAGCAAAGCAGGCCACACCAGCGCCGAGCAGATATCCCCCGCCCAGCCGCTGGCACCCAGCTTGCTGAGCATCAGCACCACGAACACGCCGGTGTAGTTGCGCTTTTCCTTGGCCGGTGCGCCCTTTTGCGCCGCCAGAAACAGCACCGCGATGCCGGTAAGGCAGAACACGATCATTTCCAGCCCGGAAAAATCCATCCCGCCCAGCACGGCAAAGCCGCCCAGCATGGACACCGCCGCTGCAGCCAGCAAAAAGAAATACCATGTCTTGCGTGTAAATTTAAGCTTCATGAAGCCCTCCCCCGGGCGTTTGTACCCGGCTTGCAGAAAAATTTAAAAAAGAATTGTAAATATTATAGCACAAACCCCCGCAGGTTGTGTTACAATAAGGAAAACTCTTTTGGGGAGGGTCTTTCCATGAACGCTGTCGTTTCCGTCTGTCTTTTAGCCTGTGCGCTGGGCATCATCGTGTATCTGCTCTCCCGGCGGGAGACAACCCGCCGCAGCCAGTACGGCCCCGCCGGCCTGTCCGAGTTCCGCACCGGCCTTGCGCTGGACGAGTGCTTTGACCGTCTGGACTCCCGCAGCGACACCGACCTCTTTGCCTACGAGTGCCGCCGGGAAAATGACGGCAGCTTTCTGCTGCACCTGACGCTGCACCAGCCCAGCCAGCAGCCGCTGGACACTTTGTACACCCTGCGGCTGGACCCCGGCCGCCAGACCGTGGTAACTTTGATCTTTATCCGGGAGGCCTTTGGCTACAAAGAGCCGCTGTTCCCGCCCGCCATGCTGGACGAATTTATGCTGCAAAAGCTGGATGCCCACCGCACCAAATGATTTTTGCGGAAAATGCTTTCCTTTTTGCGCAGTTTTTGTTATACTAGTGCGTGTTGCAGCAATGCAGCGCCCCTGCGGGCCAGTAGCTCAGCTGGTCAGAGCTGGCGGCTCATAACCGCTTGGTCGCGGGTTCAAGTCCTGCCTGGCCCATACGAAAAAAGACACCCATCCGGGTGTCTTTTTTTGTATATTCGGGCAGGCGGGACTTGAACAGGGCGGCTCTGACAACGCAGTTGGCAGAGTAAGCAATCAGCCTAGCAGGCTGTTGCTTAGCCCGCGGGTCCCAACCACTAGGAATGTCTACCAAGAAAGCACTATCACCCTTTCGGGTGTCTTTTTTGTATTTCAGGCTCTCTTATTCCCCATCCTCTGCGGGCAGCTGGTTCCACAGGCGGTAATAGATGCCCTGCTTTTCCAGCAGCTGGGCGTGGGTGCCCTGTTCCACGATGCCCTCCTCGCCCAGCACAAGGATGCGGTCGTAGTCCTTGATGGTGGTCAGGCGGTGGGCGATGGTCAGGGTGGTGCGGCCGTGGGCCAGCTTTTCAAGGCTCTGTCCCACAAGGATCTCGCTCTCGTTGTCCAGCGCGCTGGTGGCTTCGTCCAGAATCAGGATGGGCGGATTCTTCAGGAATACCCGGGCAATGGCGATGCGCTGCTTCTGTCCGCCGGACAGCTTGACGCCGCGCTCGCCCACATAGGTGTCGTAGCCGTCCTTCAGCGCAAGGATGAACTTTTCCGCGCCCGCCAGACGGGCGGCAGCTTCGATCTCCTGCCGGGTGGCACCGGGCTTGCCGTAGGCGATGTTCTGCGCCACCGTGCCGCTGAACAGGTACACGTCCTGCTGCACGATGCCGATATCCTGCCGCAGGCTCTTCAGGGTGACGCGGCGGATATCCTGTCCGTCAATGAGGATGCGGCCGCTGGTCACCTCGTAAAAGCGGGGGATCAGGTTGCACAGGGTAGTTTTGCCGCCGCCGGAGGCACCCACCAGCGCCAGACGCTCTCCGGCGCGGATGTCCAGACTGACGTCATGCAGCACCTTGTTGTGGTCGTCCGGGTACTCAAAGCACACCTTCTCGAACCGGATCTCGCCGGGGCCGGGCCGCAAGGGCACAGCGTCCGGGGCGTCCTTGATAGCCACCGGGGTGTCCATGATCTCGGCAAAGCGCTCGATGCCGGTCATGCCGCGCTGGAACTGCTCGGCAAACTCCACGATGCGCCGGATGGTGGCGATAAGGGTGGTGACGTAGAGCATATAGGCCACCAGGTCGCCGGCGGTGATCTTGCCGTACACCAGCGACAGGCCGCCCGCCAGAATGACCACCAGATACATCAACCCGTCAAACAGGCGGGTGGAGGTGTTGAACGCACCCATGGCGTAGTAGCCAAGGGTCTTGATCTGCTCAAAGGCGCGGTTGCCCTTGGCGAACTTTTCCCGCTCCTCGTCCTCGGCGGCAAAGGCCTTGACCACGCCCTGTCCCAGCAGGCTGTCCTCGATGGTGGAGTTCAGCTCGCCGATCTGGACACGCTGCTGGCGGAAGCGTGCCCGCAGACGGCCGTTCAGGTACACCGATACCACGCCCATCAGCGGCACACAGGCAAACACTGCCAAGGTCAGCGGGATGCTGGCGCGGCACAGGATGACAAAGGACGCCACGATCTTGATGCCTGCGATGAAAAACTCCTCCGGGCAGTGGTGGGCGAACTCAGTCACATCAAACAAATCGTTGGTGATGCGCCCCATAATGGTGCCCACCTTGGTGTTGTTGTAGTAGGTGTGATCCAGCTGCAGCAGATGGTCAAAGGCATCCCGGCGCATATCCGTCTCGATATGCACGCCCATGATGTGGCCGATGCTGGACATATAGTAGCTGGCTGCGCCATCGATGATGCGCAGCACAAAGTAGAGCGCCGCCAGCTTCAGCACGATGCCCGCCGTCAGGGTGATGCCCACTCCCATGGCAGAGTTGGTGATGATGCTCATGATCTTGGGCAGCACGATATCACACAGGGTCGTCAGCGCTGCGCAGAACAGATCAAGGCACAGCACCATCTTATAGTTTGCCAGATACGGCAGAAAACGCCGGATCAGCGCACCGCTGCTTGCGTGGTGCGCCCCGGGGTCGTTGGTTTTGGTTTTCGGCATGGTTCCTCCGTTTTCGATTTTCTTCAGGTCTTTACGATTCAGGACGTTGCAGATATTTTCAGCGGGCTCGCCCTCTCCGTCACGGCTTCGCCGTGCCACCTCTCCCAAAGGGAGAGGCCTTGGCAAAGAGATGAAGTTTGCGTGGACTGCCAAGGGCTCCCACTTTGGGGGAGCTGGCGCGAGAGCGCCTGAGAGGGCGAGGACGCTGCCCTGAAACCGTTTTTATTTCCGCGTTTCTCTTACTTTTTACTGTAATCCCGCTCGCCGTAGATGGCGGTACCGATGCGCACAAGGGTAGCGCCCTCCCGGATGGCGTTCTCAAAATCGCCGCTCATGCCCATGGAAAGGGTCTGCATCTCCACGTTGCGGTAGCCCCGCTCCCCTGCCTTGACGAACAGCTGATACACCTGCGCCAGATACCGGCGGTTCTGGGCATCATCGTCGTTCACGGGCGGGATCGCCATCAGACCCTTGACCCGGATATGCTCCTGTGCGGCGGCGGTGTCCAGCAGCGGCCAGAGCAGTTCCGGCGCAGCACCGGTTTTGCTTTCCTCCCCGCCGATGTTCACCTCCAGCAAAATGTCCTGCACGATGCCGGCCTTGGCGGCTTCCTTCTCGATGGCCAGCAGCAGATGCTCGCTGTCCACGCTCTGGATCAGGCTTGCCCGCCCCAGCACCTTTTTGATCTTATTGGTCTGCAAATGGCCGATAAAATGGCTGGGCTTGCCGCAGTAAGCTCCGGCATCGTAGTTTGCGCACAGCTCCTGCACATGGTTCTCGCCAAACACGTCAATGGGCAGGGCGGCACTGGCTGCAATGGTCTGCGCCGTGCGGGTCTTGCAGGCGGCGCACAGCTGCACCGCTGCCGGGTCGCGCCCGGCCTCCCGGGCGGCAGCTGCCATCTTTTCCCGGATCTCGGCCACGGCCTGCCGCATCTCTTCCAAATTCTTTTCTGCCATCTCGCTCAGTCCTCCTCGGTATAGCGGGCACGCTCGCCGCCGATCAGCTTCGGGCGGGTGTAGGCACACAAAATGTTTGCTTCGCCAATTTTATTAAGGCTCAGCCGCACCGGCACTGCCACCCGCTTCAGATGCATCCCGATCAGGGTGCCGCCGATATCCATGCCTGCGTTGGCGCGGATCTCCTCCACAGCCACCGGGTCTTTGAAGTTCTTCCAGCAGGTGGTGGCCCAGCTGCCGCCCGCATGGGGACGGGGCACAACGCACACTTCCTCCCAGCCGTACTTCTCTGCGGCTTCCCGCTCAAGGATGATGGCGCGGTTCAAATGCTCACAGCACTGCGCCGCCAGCCAGATGCCTTTTTCCGCCAGCACCGGCGCAGCGCCCGCGTACAGCGCCCGGGCAGCTTCCAAGCTGGAATCCTTGCCGATGTGACCGCCCACCATCTCGCTGGAAGAGCAGCCCACCACAAGCACATCTCCCTTTTTCAGCTTTGCCGCAGCCACCAGCTCGGTCATGGCCTGCCGCGCTTCGGTCTCGATCTGTTTTGCAAATGCTTCGGTCATACAAAAACACCTCGCTTATCGGTTTGCAGCCAGCAGACTGTCCGCCCCTGCTGCACCGAAATATACTTTACTTTCCATCGGACACACCGCCGCGCAGCTGTCCTGTGCAAGGCCGGTAAAGGTCTGTTCCCAAGCCCCGGTGGCAAGGCTCACTGCTTCGGCGCAGGGGGCGTCTGCGGTGCGCCGGAACAGCCGCTCCTGCGTATTCTGTCCCGCCCGCAGGGCGATGCCCCGCAGCAGGGTGCTGTCCGCGTTCTTTTCCAGCCAGCCGCTGCGCGCCCAGCGGTAGCTGATGTACAGCGTGCCGTCCGTGTCCGCAGCCAGCGCACCGGGATAGCCCGGCAGACCGGCAAAGGCGGCAGTGCAGCCCCGTCCCCCGGCGGTCAGCTCCCGGGCGTCGGCATCCACCGCCCAGATGCAGCGGCTGCCAAGGTCGGAGACATATAGGGTGCTGCCGTCCGGGCTGAGCGCCAGCCCGGCAGCGCCTGCTACCTCGCCCAGCACCTTTTCCACCGTGCGGGCGGCGGGGTCGTACACATACACGCAACCGGTGGCGGTGTGTGCCAGCAGCTCGGTGCGCAGGGCGCTTTCCAGCCCGTTCTCCGCGCCTGCCGCCGCAGCCACCGCAAAGTATACCTTACCCGCCGGGCTTACCTCCACGGCAGATACCGCCCCCAGCGGCGCACCGTCCAGCTGGGTGACCACCTGCTCCACCGCTGCGCCCCAGCTGTCGTGCTTGGCGCGGCACAAGGTGCCCCCGGCGGTGGTCAGCTGGGTCAGCCACACATCCCCGGCGGCGTCAAAGGCAAAGCCGGTCAGTTCGCCCTCCACGCTCAGGATGGCGGCAGCGTGCCCGCCATCGGTGCGCACAAGGTCGGTGGTGCGCTTTTTCAGGGCGGCACCGTTCCATGCAGCGGCATACAAAAGGCCGTCCTTTGCGCGGATGCAGTCCACGCCCTGATACTCCCCCAGTTCCAGCCGGGTCTTGCGGTCGGTGGAAACCGCCGTCTGCATTGCGCCCGTCTCCTGCCGGAGGTCGGGTGCTTTATAGGTCTGCGGCGGGGTTGCGATGGGGCGGAAACCCAGCGCATACACCAGCACCAGTAGGATGCCCACCCCGAACACGGTGCTGGCGGTGCGGAACCGCTTGAGCATGGCGTCCCGCTCGATGGCCATCTGGGCGGCATACTCTGCCCGGCGGCGCGCCGCCATGGCGTTAGCGCGGTTGGCGCGCCGCATCCACCGGTCCACGAACAACGCCACCCGCGGCCCCACCGTGAGGGACGCAATGGCAAGTATGAGCAAAAATTCGATCAGTCCGATTCGCATAAGTGCTTTTCCTTATCTCTGAAAAACCTGCGGACAGCGCACTGTCCTTTATCGCTAAAGTATAGCATTCCTGCGCAAAAAGGGCAAGCGGGGTGTGCCTATCAAACAATAAAGCATCTGCAACATTCGCTTCTGAGTTTTCAGAGAAACAGCGAATTTTTATTGCAGATGCTCTTTTTTTAGCGTGCTCGCCCTCTCAGCCTCGCTTTGCTCGGCAGCTCTCCCAAAGGGAGAGCCTTTGGCAGTCCATGCAAACTTCATCTTTTTGCCAAGGCCTCTCCCTTTGAGGAAAGACTTCCCCCGGCCGGGGGAAGATGTCGCGCAGCGACAAAAGGGGGAGTGTGGCACGGCGAAGCGAACTGACGGAGAGGGCGAGGACGCCGCCCTAGTGCAGCAGTTCTTCATACCTTATCTTGTCTCGATCGGGCGGATGGTCTGCTCCCCGCTGCGGGTCACGAGGGAGCCGGCGGGCACTTTGCCCCGGATGATGCAGCCCGCGCCGATGACGCAGTTGTCCCCGATATCCGTGCCCTTGAGCAGCACCACGTCCGAAGCGATCCAGCAGCTGCGTCCCACGGTGATGCAGCCTGCAGCGCATTCCCGGCTGACCCCTTCCTCCCGGCTGAAGCGGTGGTTGTTATCAAAGATCTTCACCCCGGGGCCGAAAAGGGTGTTCTCTCCGATGGTTATCTTTCCAAGACAGCTGATGACCGCGCCGTCGTTGAAGTAGACCCCGCTGCCGATGTTCAGCCGGCTGGAATAACCGGTGGTGATGGACACCCGCCCGTCGCTCTCCACCCGGTCGCCCAGCGTCACCCGGGAGCCGCTGTTCAGCCGCAGCCGGAGTTCCCTGTCCAGCAGGATGCCGCTGCCAAATTGCAGCCCACGGCAGCCGAACCACCGTTTCCATTGCAGGCGGCAGCGGTTATGCAGGCTGCGCCGTTTTTCCCGCAGCCAGCGGGGCGAACACTGCCGCAGCCACATACACCAGCGCCCGACTTTGGTGCATTTGAAGCGCTTGCGCCAGCGGTTTGCCTTATCGCCGCTTTGCCAGCTGCCCTGATAGTAGTGGATGCTGAAGGTGCGCGGTGTCCGGTGCATCCGCTCGGTCACATAATCAAAGGGGGAAAAGCAGTCGGTGGGCAGCACCAGAAAGCCGTCCAGCTCCTGCTGCTCGTTTTTCTGCTGCAAACCGGCCTTGGTAAACAGCGGGGTATCCCGCTGGGTGCAGGTGCGCAGATCCGGCTCGCCGGTTTCCTGAATAAAGGCGGCATTCCGGTAAGCCGCCAGCATTTTGCCGATCATCTCACAGCCCGGCTCTGCGCCCACGCCGGAGCCGGTGTTTACCAGCAGCGTGCGGCCATAAGGCGAAGGCGCACTGTGCTCCATGCCGATAAAGCCCTTATACTCCAACAGCTCGTCCAGCGGGCGCACCAGTTCCACGTCCGTGTCCAGATAGATGCCGCCGTACTCGTACAGCACCGCCAGCCGCACATAGTCCGATACAAAGGCATATTTCTTTGCCGCATACGCCTGCTGTGCGTAGCGGTTTGTGCTGAAATCAAAGTTCTGCTCGTTCCACGCCATGATCTTGTAGTCCGGGCAGTATTTCTTCCAGCTTTCCATGCATCTGCGGCTTTCCGCGCTGATGGGCCCGCCGCCGAACCAGCAGTAGTGGATGATCTTGGGGATACTCATGATCACTTCTCCTTTTTCATCGCAAATACCCCAGTCTTTACGACTTTATTTTACAAAAACGCCCGTTTTCTTGTCAAGTTCCCCAGTGCCTTTTTCTGCGCTTTCCCGCAAAAAGATTGCCGCCCTGCCGCCCTGTGTGGTATACTGGGTGCAGACGGCTTTGTTTTTCCAAACCATTCACTTAAAATTCACAGCTTTTTCCAATTCTTGCATTAAAATAGAGCTGTATACTGATATATGATAGGGAGGAGTCCTGTTTTATGGCAAAGATCCTGATCGTTGACGATGAGCCCCGCATCCGGGAGCTGATCCACGAGCATCTGCAATATTCCGGGTATATCTGCGAGGAAGCCGGGGACGGCTCTGCGGCGCTGGCACAGCTGTCCGGCGGCGGGTTTGATCTGGTGATCTTAGACCTGATGATGCCCTTTATGGACGGCATGACCTGCCTACGGGAGATGCGTGCCCGCCACATCAACACCCCGGTCATCATCCTGACCGCCCGGGGCGAGGAATACGACAAGCTGGCCGGGCTGGAAAGCGGCGCAGACGACTATGTGGTAAAGCCTTTCTCCCCCCGGGAGCTGGTGGCGCGGGTGCGCGCGGTGCTGAACCGCACCATGCCCCGCACCCCCGAGACTGCTGACACCATGACCTTTGGCGAGCTGACCATCGACACTGCCAGCCATACCGTGCGGGTATCCGGCGAGGAAGTGGCCCTGACCCCCAAGGAGTTTGACCTGCTGGTATTTCTGGCGTCCAACAAGGGCATTGCCCTGAGCCGGGAAAAGATCCTTCAGAAGGTGTGGAACTACGACTACTTTGGCGAGGACCGCACCGTGGACACCCATGTAAAGATGCTGCGCGGCCATCTGGGCAAATGCCGCAGCTACATTGCTACGGTATGGGGCATCGGCTATAAGTTCGACCCCGATGCCGCCCGTTGACTGAAGGAGCGTGCGGTCCATGCGGCAAACCACCAAAGCACGGCATACCCTTGGCATCCGCGGGCAGCTGATGTGGTTTTTGTGCTTCATCTGCCTGTTTCTGCTGGGGCTGTTCTGGCTGCTGTCCACCCAGCTGCTGGAGCCTTTGTACACCAAACACATCGAGACCCAGCTTACCAATCAGGCCGACAGCATCGTGGAGCGGCTGGACGATGCCATTGCCGAGGGCAAAGTGCTGTCCAGCTGGTCCTTCGGGCAGCTTGCGGTCAACAGCGATTTTTTTGATAAGCTCACGCTGGAACTGTACACCAAGGGCACTTTGAACAGCTTCTGCGTGGACATCTCGGACACCACCCTGCACACCATTTATAAGATCGAGAACCAGTCCTTCTGCAACCTGCACGGCACCTATCTTTCGGACTCTGCCAACAACGATAAGATCATTGCCACCGCCCTTGCCATGCGGCGCAAGTGCCGCAGCATGGGCAGCTTTGTGCAGACGCTCAACCCGCCCCGGCTCTCCGGCTCGGCGCAGCTATTGGTAGGGCGCACCACGGCAGACGGCAGCTACACCGTGCTGGTGACCACCAGCCTTGTGCACGTTGCCGAGGCCGGAAAGGTGCTCAGCACCCTGCTGCCGCTGGCGGCGGCGCTCATCTTCGGCTTTGCCATGTCGGCGGCGTGGCTGTTCAGCGAGTGGTTCACAAAGCCGCTGCGCCAGCTTTCCAGCGCGGCGCGGCAGATGGCGCTGGGCAACTACGCCGTGCAGGTGGACAACCGCCGCAACGATGAGCTGGGCGACCTTGCCCGGGACTTTAACCACATGGCCGAGGAGGTGCAGCACGCGGTGCAGATGCAGCGCGATCTGCTGGCCAACGTCTCCCACGACCTGCGCACCCCGCTGACCCTTATCAAAGGCTATGCCGAGACGGTGCGCGACCTGACCGGTGACGACAAAGCGCACCGGGACGAGCAGATGAACATCATCGTGGACGAAGCCGACCGCCTGACCGCGCTGGTGTCCAGCGTGATGGAGCTGAGCAAGGTGACCAGCGGCACTTATAAGTGCGAGCGGGTGCACTTTGATATGGGGCAGCTGTGTGATGAGGTAAGCGAGCGCTACGACGCCGTCTGCGCCCAGAACGGCTGGCAATTGCAGCTGGAACTGCCGGAGGAGGAGCTGCCGGTCTACGCCGACCCGGACATGATGCAGCGTGCGCTGCACAATCTGCTGGGCAACGCCATGCACCACATCGGCAAGGACGGCATCTTTATCCTGCGCGCCTTCCGCTGCACCGAGGGCGTGCGGGTAGAGGTAGAGGATCACGGCCCGGGCATTGCCGCCGCCGACCTGCCCTATATCTTTGACCGGTACTACCGCTCCCGCTCGGATGCAGGCAAGCAGGGCACCGGTCTGGGGCTTTCCATCACCAAGGCCATCTTCCAGCAGCATAGCTTCCGCTTTGGCGTACAAAGCACCGTAGGCAAGGGCACCACCTTCTGGTTCGTCATGAGCGATCTGCCCTATGTGGACGATTTTGAGGGCAAGTGAACGCCCCCTGTGATACAGAAAAAGCACCGGCAGTTTTCCTGATCTTCCAATCGGGAAGCTGCCGGTGCTTTTATTATGTTCCGCTTTCTGCCGTATGGTAGATGCCAAAGGTGTTGTCCGGGGCGGGCATCTCCACCCGGGAGGCGCGATCGTTCACCGCCCACATCATAGCGCCCATAGCGCCCAGCACCACCAGAATGATGAGCCATTTTACTGCATTGGGTAATTTTTTCATTCCGTTATCCTTTCCGTAGTCTCCATGCGGCACTTCTGCCGGGCAGCGCGCAGCAGCGCAGCGGCTTCAGCAGCCGAAAGCGCCTGTACCCAGCCGGGGCGCTCCCCTGCGCCTACGCCGGTGCTGCCTGCTTCGGCAAAGCCGGCCAGCGCCGTGTCGGTGCGGTCGTTCCAGCCGGCAAAGCCCTCTGGCGCAATATGCGCCCCAAGGCGGCAATCCAGCACCGCCGTTTTGCCGGTAGGCCGCCACGGTCTGCCCAGATACACGCTGCCCGCCGGGCAGTCCGAGACAAAATCGCAGTCCCAGAACACAAAGCCCAGCCCATCCGCCGCGCCGGAGGGCGCGGTGACCCAGCTGTGCGCAAGGCCATTGTCCACCGTGCGCAGGGTGCAGTGCTCAAACAGGGCGTCCGCCCCGCCAAAGATAAAATCGATGTCCCCGGCGATCTCGCAGGCGTGGTAATACTGTGCGCTTGCCCGGCGGGGTGCCAGCCCGCGCGGGCCCAGAAAGCCGTCCTTCTCCCGCTCTTTCTCCGGCAGAGGGGCACAGAACAGGGTATCCTGATTGCCCAGCAGCCGCACGCGGCTGAACGCCGCCCGGGCGCTGTCCACATAGGCTGCGATGGCCTGCCCCGCCTTTGCGCCGGGGCCTGCGTCGTTTTCGATGGTCATATCCTCCACCCGCAGCTTCTCCCCGCTGAAAAAGGCGGTGTAGCTGCGGAAGGTGTGGGTGGGACGCCCGTCCGGGTGCGGCAGCTTGCCGCCATCGTTCCATACCAGCCGGGTGGCATCCATGCCAGCGCCCGCAAGGGTGATATCCTTTTTCTCACAAACCAGCTTTTCCCGGTAAATGCCCGGTGCGATGCGGATGACCGCAGGGCAGTCGTAGGGCACCGCCAGCACCGCCTCGGAAATGGTGGTAAACTGTCCGCTGCCGTCGGGTGCAACGTTGATGGTAAGCATAAGCCGCCTCCTGCGCCCGGCACTGCCGGGCTGAAAAATATGCTTCCAGTATACCCCTCCTTCCCGCAAATTGCAACGGAAACTCTGCCGCCGTCACCCGCTCTTTTCCAGCCGGAGCACGGCGGCGGTGATATCATCCGGGCGGCCGGTCTTTTGCGCGCGGATGCGGGCAGTCTGCACCAGCGTCTCGGCAAGCTTTTCCGGCGCATCTCCCGCCGCCGCCGAAAGCTCCACCTGCTTTGCCACCCAGCCCGCGCCGTCCACCAGTAAGCCGTCCGATACCAGCACCGCGTAGTCCCCGGCGGTCAGGTGCACCACCCGGCTCTGTCCGTTCACCTCGCCCAGCACCCCCATGGGCAGGGTAGCTTCGCCCACAGCCCGCACCCGCCCGCCGTGCACCAGAAACCCCGGTGCGGCTCCGGCCTTGAACAGCCGCGCCGTGCCGGTGTATAAGTCCACGCTGATGAGGTCCAGCGTTGCGCCGCTCTCGTCCTCGCTTTTCAGCGCCAGCGCCACGTTCACCAGCCGCGCCGCCAGCTCGGCGGTAAAGCCCGCCTTGAGCAGCCGGGCGGTCAGCTCTGCCGCCAGATTGCCGTCCACCGCCGCCGGGCGTCCGGTACCCATGCCGTCACATAAGATCATCTGCGCCGCCGTAGGGCTGCAGAATTGCTGCACCGCATCCCCGGAGACCTCACCCCGGGCGGCAGCGCTTGCCGCGCCGAACACCGCCCGCAGCGCCGGTCTTTCGCTGAACAGCAGGGTGGTCATACCCTTGCAGGAGAGCACCTGCGGCACTTCCAGCGTGCGGCGGCAGATATGCCCCACCTCCCCCGCCAGCGCCGCCAGCTCCTGCGGGGTGAACCGGGTGCGCGGCAGCGTGACGGCGGCATGGGTGCGCCCAAGGTCGTCCAGCGTGACGGCGCACTCCTGTGGCGGGGCCCCCAGCCCGGTAAAGAACTCCGCCACCCGGCTGGATTTATAGGGTTCCGGGTCGCCGGGACGCCCCAGCTGCTCGCTGAGCACCCCAAGCGCTTCGGCTACGGCGCTGTACTGCTCGGTCAGGGCGGTGCGCATGGCTTCGGAATGGATGCGCGCTTCCTTGCGGCTGCGGTACAGCGCAAAGCTGCGCCCCGCCGCCGCGCACAGCGCTGCCGGGTGGATGCAGCGGGACAATTGCCCAGGCAATTGCGCCGCTTCCACGCTGCCATTCTGTTCCAGCAGCGGGCGCAGCGCTTCCATGCCCGCCATGGTGGCAGTGTATTCCTGCTTCCAGCAGGTCTCCCGCCGCCCGCAGTTAAAACAAAGGGTATCATGTACATTATCTATGACCCAGCGGAAACCTTCCCGCCGCCGGGGCAAGCCCTCGTAGACCGCGTTCACCGTCTCCGCCAGTGAGGAAAGGCTCTGCGCCACGGCTTCCAGCCGGGTAGATGCCGCCGCACTGCGGGCGGGCGCGGGGGCGCTCTCTCCGCTCTGTGAGATGTCTGCCGCCGGGGCAAGCCAACCGCCGGGCAGCAGGCAGACCACCGCCATGCCGCCGCAGGCGCTGAACAGCATCCCAAAGGCATTTCCGGGCGGCTGCACGCAGAGCACCCCGGATACACACCCGCCCGCGTAGGCGGCAAGGGTCTCCACCCGCCGTCCGGGTGCCAGCACCGCCGCTGCTGCTGTGGCACAGCCCAGCCCCGCTGCCGCCGGGGCAAGGGCAGGGTCTACGGCGCAGAGGGCTGCGCCCAGCACCGCACTGCCGCTCAGGGCGGCAAACCTCTGCGCCCGGCAGCACAGCGCCAGCTCTGCGGCGGCACACGCCAATACCCCGGGCGAAAACCATCCCCACCGCACACTGCCCAGCGCCGCTGCCACGGCTGCGCCCACCAGCAGCGTGCCCATGCCCGGGCGCTCCGGGGCAAATT
>OGGB01001867.1_pt1 | contig 13213 bp, 9 predicted proteins | sample 1571111 | NCBI WGS metagenome assembly OGGB01 (sample SAMEA2582067, study PRJEB24529) | metagenome | biome: Human gut stool | place: China | collected 2011
GCTTGCGGCAGTATTTACAAGAAGAGATCCGAAAAATGTCAGGATCCTGACCGAAGGTGCAAAGGTTTACCATGCAGATGAAGCGAAGCATATGACAGATAAGATCGATGTCCTGATCCTCTGCGGTGGAAGCGCGACAGATCTCCCGGTACAGACACCGGAGTACGCGAAATACTTTACCGTAGTGGACAGCTTCGATACACACGCGAGAATTCCGGAGCACTTTGCAGCTGTCGATGCAGCGGCAAAGGAAGCAGGAAATGTAGCAGTGATCTCCGCAGGCTGGGATCCGGGTATGTTCTCCTTAAATCGTGTATACGCAAACGCAATTCTCCCGGATGGTAAAGACTATACATTCTGGGGCAAAGGCGTAAGCCAGGGACATTCCGACGCGATCCGCCGTATCAATGGCGTGAAGGACGCGAGACAGTACACAGTACCGGTTGAGAGCGTGTTAGAGAAGATCAGAAACGGCGAGACCCCGGAACTCACAACGAGAGAGAAACACACGAGAGAGTGCTTCGTCGTAGCGGAAGAGGGCGCTGATCTTGCCCGCATCGAGAAAGAGATCGTGACGATGCCGAACTACTTCTCCGACTATGACACAACGGTTCATTTCATCAGCGAGGAAGAGATGAAGCGTGACCATTCCACGCTTCCGCACGGCGGTTTCGTGATCAGAAACGGAAAGACCGGATGGAATCAGGAGAATACACATGTGATCGAGTATCGTCTGAAACTGGATTCCAACCCGGAGTTCACTTCCTCCGTGATCGTTTGCTGTGCCCGTGCCGCATTCCGCATGAAGCAGGAGGGAATGAGCGGATGCAAGACTATTCTTGATATTCCGCCGGCATACCTTTCCGCAAAGAGCGGCGAGGAACTTAGAAAGAATCTCCTGTAATCATAAAAAGAACCTTTAAAGGCGGCGAAAGAGCCTGCCTTTGATCGATCGTATTTCCGCCCTGTGTCCGCAGCCGACAGATACAGATACAGGGCGGAAGTATCAATTGCCATGCATTCAGAGAAGACCGTAAACGGGCGCCATGCATGGCGGATTTTGTAGAGGGTGAAGATATGACACTTAAGAAGAATCATCCGGCAGGCTACAACGGGATCACGGACGGTGTGATCTGGCAGCAGCTTCTGCTCTTTTTCTTTCCGATCCTGTTCGGAACATTTTTCCAGCAGCTTTACAATACGGCAGATGCCATGATCGTTGGAAAATTCGTTGGAAAAGAAGCACTTTCTGCGGTAGGGGGTACGACAGGAACGTTGATCAACCTGTTAGTTGGTTTCTTCGTCGGAATGTCCTCCGGCGCGGCCGTTGTCGTATCCCAGTTCTATGGGGCAAAGGAAGACCAGCAGGTGCAGAAATCGGTTCACACATCGTTCTGTCTGGCGCTGGCCGGCGGTGTGGCACTCTTAGTGATCGGTGAGATCTTCACTCCGGCTGCGATCCGGGCTATGGGTGCTCCCGAAGAGATCCTTGGATATTCTGTTACATACCTCAGGATCTATTTCCTGGGTATCATAGGCAATCTGGTCTATAACATGGGCGCTGCGATTCTGCGAGCTGTGGGAGATTCGAAGAGACCGCTGTATTTCCTTGTGGCGAGCTGCCTGACCAATATTGCTCTGGATCTCCTGTTTGTAGTCTGTTTTCATATGGAAGTTGCCGGGGCGGCGCTTGCGACGATCATGTCCCAGCTTTTATCGGCAGTACTCGTTATGATAACGCTGATCCGGACAAAAGAATCTTACCGTTTTATCCCGAAGGAACTCCGTGTGGAGCCGGTATTATTAAAGAGGATCATAAAGATCGGTCTTCCGGCGGGACTCCAGTCCATGATGTACTCGATCTCCAATATCCTGATTCAGGCAAACATCAATGGATACGGAACGAATACGATCGCGTCCTGGGCGGTTTACGGAAAGATCGACGGTATTTTCTGGATGACTATGGATGCCATGGGAATCTCCGTGACGACCTTTGCGGGTCAGAACTTCGGTGCGGGCAAGATCAGACGTTTAAAGAAGGGAACCTACGTGGGACTTCTCATGTCGACGATCATCACGGCGGCACTCGGTCTGTTTATGTTTACGGCGGGACCGGTTCTGATCAGTCTCTTTACGAACGATGTGGATGTTATGGCTGAGAGCATGAACATCCTTTGTTTCCTGGTACCGTTCTGGTTCTGCTATATCTGCGTCAACGTATATCCGTGTACTCTGCGCGGTGTGGGCGATGCCCTGATCCCGATGCTGATCATCTGTGTCGGTACATGTATCCTGCGTGTGATCTGGGTATTCGGCGCAGGCGCAGTCCATCCGGGACTGTACACGACGCTGACGAGCTATCCGTTAAGCTGGAGTATCACTTCGCTGGCATTCCTGGTATATTATTACCGGTTCAGTGCGATGAGAAAGTTAAATAAACTGATTGAAGAATAAGCATAACTGTTCGGCAGGTCTGTGAACTTATTGCGCTGGTCTGCTGAACAATTATAATAAGTGTAACTAGAATATGGATGTTCAATTTGAATTTAAAGAGAAAAATGGGGGCGCTTGTGTGACAAAGCTTTTGGCACCAGGCGCCGTCTGCGTGGTTCCGGAAAGTCTGGGCGGACTCCCGGTGACAGAGCTGGCGGACAAGGTATTTTCGGGGAGTGTGGTGGAGAAAGTCTATCTACCTCGGACACTCACCCGGATTGGAAGATATGAATTTTATAGATGTGAGGAACTTCGGGAGATTCATTTTTACGGGGAGCTCCGGGAAGTCGGCGGCGGTGTGTTCACGGGCTGCCGGAATATCAGGAGTCTGACCGTGCATATGGGGATGGATGAAGAGTCGGCACTCAGGGATTTTGTGACGGAGATCAATGAGAGAGTCACAGTGCATGTGTTTATGCAGGGCGGACAAAATCGAATGCAGGACGAGAGAGATACGGACTCTGAACGAACAGCGCTGGATTCAAGTGCTTTTGAGGAAGAGAACGGGGAGACAGAGACTGCGCGTGTGATCTTCCCGGAATACTACGACGAGGCGGTGGAAAATACGCCCGCCAGGATCACGGTATCCAATATCCACGGTGCGGGGCAGAAGTACCGCTACTGTTTTGAGGGACGAAAATTCCGATTTGACAGGTATGATAAAATGTTTGTGTATGAAAAAGCAGAGGAATCGGTTCTCATGGCATCGAAGATCGCGGTGACCCGGCTGCAGTATCCGAAAGGACTGTGGGAGAGCGCGAAAAAGGAATATGAAAAGTTTCTTATGGAGAATCTTTATGAAGTACTTCTCGGCAGCCTTGAGGACCCGGAGACCATAAAATGGATTGCGGGACAGTATTTAACACCGGAAAAGAATCCGCTGACGGCGGATAAGATGTCGGGGCTGATCACGGAGATCTCGAAAAAGCATCTGCCGGAGCTTTTGGGGATGTTTATGGAGATCCAGAGGAAGAAGTTTGGCGTAAAGAAGAAAAAGTTTGATTTTGATTTGTGAGGAGGTCAGAAATCGTCATGAGAGAAGATGCGGCATGGTCGCCGATCCTGAGAGAGCAGGGCGCGCTGGAAGAACTGGCGGCGATCGGCGTTGAGATCATACGGAACGCGAGGAATGAGCTGTATCTTTCCATGCGGTTTCTCGACGTGGCCTTAAATGGTCTGTTACCGGTGGCGGACAACAGCATCAAGGGAATCGGAACGGACGGAACCTTATTATCATTTGAGACAGGATACATCTGCGGCTGGTACCGGAGAAATCCTGTTTATGTAAACCGCATGATCCTGCACGAGACTTTCCACTGTCTCTTTGTCCACCCATGGTCGAGAAAAAAGCGGACAGAGGAATACTGGAATCTGGCATGCGATATCGCTGTGGAATCCCTGATCGATGGAATCCACAAGCCGTGCGTCCATCTGCCGATGTCACCGGTGCGGGTGGAATTTTATGGACGTCTGAGGAAAAAGATCAAGGTACTGAACGCGGAGAGCATCTATCACACTATGCAGGAGATGGAGCTTTCGGAGATCGAATATGAGCGGCTCTGCCGGGAATTCTGCCGGGACGATCATTCCGGATGGGAGAAAGAGGACGAGAAAAAGTCCCCGAATCCCAACCGGAACCGAAAAAACGATTGGGATGACAAGCGGGAGAAGATGCAGGCGGAGATGGAGGCGTTTTCCAACGAGGCGGCGGATGACTCCAAGAAGCTGATGGACCAGCTGGCGGTGGAAAACCGGGAGCGGTACGATTACCGGAAATTTTTGCGGAAATTTTCGGTGCTGAAGGAGACGGTTCAGATCGATCCCGACGCATTTGACTATGTGTTTTACAATTACGGCATGCAGTTATATGGAAATATGCCGTTGATCGAGCCCCTTGAGACGAAGGAAGTCCGGCGGATCGAGGATTTTGTGGTCGTCATCGACACTTCGATGTCATGTTCCGGGGAGCTGGTGAAGAAATTCCTGGAAGAGACCTATGGGGTGCTGGCCCAGTCGGAGAGCTTCTTTAAGAAGGTTAATATCCACATTTTGCAGTGCGACGATAAAGTACGGCAGGATGTGAAGATCGAAAAAGAAGAGGATCTTCGGAATTATATGGACCACATGGAACTTCGCGGCATGGGAGGAACGGATTTCCGCCCGGCATTCCTGCATGTGGATCAGATGATCAAGGCGGGAAAGTTCAGTAGGCTGAGGGGACTTCTCTATTTTACGGATGGATATGGGACGTTCCCGGTGAAAATGCCGCCATATGACACGGCATTCGTGTTTATGCGGGATAATTATACTGACGCGGATGTTCCGCCATGGGCGATGAAGGTGATTCTGGATCCGGAGTCGATGGAGGACGTGGGGAAAATATTAGATGGAAAATAGTAACTGTTCAGTAGGTCTGCGCATTTACTGCGCTGACCGTAAGAAAACTTAGAATGGAAGGCAAAAATCCTATCGGCATAGCCGATTTGGAATGGATTTTTGCGCGTAACTGTGAGGGTACTGAACAGTTACGGAAAGTAAAAGGTTTGACAGGCTGGTTCACGGACTGTAAAAATTATACCGGAGTAAAAAGATATGAACATCAAGCGTGCAAAACAGGAAATTAAAAATACGATACAGGTGTATCTGACGAAGAACGAACACGGGGAATACGAGATCCCGTCCATGCGGCAGCGCCCGGTGCTGCTCATCGGTCCGCCAGGAATCGGAAAGACCCAGATCATGGAGCAGGTGGCGCGGGAGTGCGGGATCGGTCTCGTCTCCTACACGATCACACACCATACGAGACAGAGTGCCATCGGTCTCCCGTTTATCTCGGAGAAGACTTACGGCGGGAAGAATGTCCATGTGACGGAATATACCATGAGCGAGATCGTTGCGGCGATCTACAATAAGATCGAAGACACAGGACTCTCCGAGGGACTTCTCTTCATCGATGAGATCAACTGCGTTTCCGAGACACTGGCTCCGGCCATGCTGCAGTTTTTGCAGTATAAGACTTTCGGAAATCATAAGATCCCGGATGGCTGGATCATCGTGGCGGCAGGAAACCCGCCGGAATACAATAAATCCGTGCGGGAATTCGATATTGCGACCCTGGACCGCATCAAAAAGATTGATGTGGAGGCAGATTTTGAGGTCTGGAAGGAATACGCGAAACAGGCGGATATCCATCCGGCGATCCTGTCGTTCCTCACCGCAAAGCCGCAGTATTTTTACCAGGTGGAGACCACCGTGGACGGAAAAGTGTTCGCGACACCTCGTGGATGGGAAGACCTCTCCGGATTTTTGAAGGTCTGCGAGAAGGTGGGGCTTACCTGCGACCGGGAGGTTGTGGTACAGTATATCGAGCACCCGCGGATCGCGAAAGATTTTGCGAACTATCTGGAATTATATAAGAAGTATCAGGCGAGATACCAGATCGATGAAGTTCTGGAAGGAAAGCAGGACGAGCGCCTGATGGAACAGGCGGCGAAGGCACCGTTTGACGAGAAGCTTTCCATCATCAGCCTGATTTTAGCGAAGCTTGATGTGGAGTTTAAGGCTTATGCGCAGAAAGAAGATTATCTGGAAGTGCTGTTTGGGGAGCTGAAAGCATTCAAGAGAAGTCTGGAAGATAAAACGGAGGCCGGAGAAACGATGAAGACAGTGCCGCAGACTCCGATCAACATTTTCTCCCATCAGATCGAGGCATTCACCGCGGCATCCGAGCAGAAACAGAAAGCCGGTCTTCTCACAAGACAGGAAAAATATCGCTGTGCCGATATCGCAGCGGATATGAACCGATACCTTCAGACTGTGAAAGCAGAGCTTTTATCGGGTGGTGACGAGATATTCGACCGGTTCCGGGAGCTGTTTGGTGACGAACGGACAGAACTTGAGGATCTGTGCGCTCATGCCGGACAGACACTGGAGTATGCCTTTGATTTCATGGAAGGAACGTACGGAAGCAGTCAGGAGATGGTGGTGTTTATCACAGAACTGAACTCCAGCGTCCCGGCCGTGCGGTTCTTACAGGAAAATGAGTGTGAACGATATTTTGAATACAATAAGAATCTGCTGTTTGATGAGAGACGGGCAGATATTCTGAGCAGGCTGGACAGACTTGGGGCATTTTAATTGGAAAGGAAAGTGATCATATGGAATACGAAGGAACCGTATACCGCCCGCCGAGCGAGGCGAGAAGCTTAATTATTCAGGTGACTGTGGGCTGTGCCCATAACCGGTGCACCTTCTGCAACATGTACCGGGTGAAAAAATTCCGAGTGCGGACAAAAGAAGAGATTATGAAGGATCTGGATGAATGCCGCGATTATTACGGACCGTATGTCAGCCGTGTATTCTTTGCGGACGGTGATGCACTGGTGGTAAAGACAGAACTTCTTTTAGAGCTTTTAGCCTATGTCCACAAAAATTTCCCGTACGTGGAGCGGATCACCTCTTACGGGACTGCAAAGGATGTTCTGGCGAAGTCTGAGGAAGATTTAAAAGCCTTAGCGGCAGCAGGACTCGAGATGGTCTATATCGGAGCGGAATCCGGCGATGACCGCGTTCTGGAGCATATCCATAAGGATGTGACGGCGGCCCAGATTGCGGCGGCGGGACAGAAATTGAAGCGCTGCGGCATCAAGACCTCTGTGACGCTGATCTCCGGCCTAGGCGGAAGAAAAGGGATCCGGGAACATGCCATCAAGTCGGCGGAGCTGATCAATCAGATGAATCCGGAGTATGCCTCCTTCCTGACATTGCGCCTCTATGAGGGGACCCAGATGAATGAGGAAGTAAAACGCGGGGAGATGGAGCTTATCACCCCGGACGAGATCGTGGAGGAAATGGAGCTATTTTTAACACACATTGATTCTCCCGGAACGATCTTCCGGACAAACCACGCGTCCAACTATGTAGTGCTTGCGGGAACTTTTAACGAAGATATTCCGAAAATGCTGGCACAACTGGAGGACGCAAAGAAAAGACAGCGTTACCGCCTTGAAGAATGGCGCAGACATATTTAAGTAAGAAGAGCAGAGAAAACAGTCCCGTGGGCTTTCTGGACGCTTAAAACGGCAGAAAAACAGCTCGCGGGACATGCCTTTTCAGGGGCTTTCCGGGACGATCCCGGAGGGGACTCTTCTTGTGGATTGTATTCAAAAAACAACAAGATATAGTTTTGAATCATGAATTTTTCACCATATATATGGTTTTGGTATATCATATTTATATAGCAGTACTCCTTGCAATCCGGGAACAATACAGTTATAATAGAATCGTTCTCGCGTGAGTGACTAAAAATAACGCGGTGGGAACATGACATGACCGCCTTAAGAGACTCGTGGCGGCAGGTCCGACAGATCAATCATAAAATATCTAAATCAGATAAAATTTCTGTATAATTCTGAAAAAACAAACTGTGTATACAACCAAGAAAACTATCAGCAACTGAAATGTACATGCCTGAGGTCGGCCAATAAATGCGCGGACCTGTAGGTCAGCTGTGTTTTTTAACAGAATAGACAGAAGAGAAAAACAGACAACGGCAGTTGTGCGTAAAGCGGACAGCTCTGCCAACACAATGAAATGAAACGGGGAATCAGGGATGAAGATCATCAAAAGAAACGGAGCGGAGGAAAGTTTTGACACGCTCAAGATCGTGAATGCGGTCCAGAAGGCATGCAACGCCACAGAAAATGCCTATCTGGCACCGGAACAGCTTACGGATATCGCGGATTATGTAGAGTACAAGTGCAATAAGCTGGGACGTGCTGTGTCTGTAGAGGAGATCCAGGATATGGTCGAGAACCAGTTGATGGCGATCGGTGCTTTTGCGATCGCAAAAAATTATGTGCGCTACCGCTATGACCGCTCTCTGGTGCGGAAAGCAAATACGACGGACAACCGGATCCTGTCCCTGATCGAGTGCAACAACGAAGAGGTTATGCAGGAAAATTCCAACAAGAATCCGACGGTCAACAGTGTACAGCGTGACTATATGGCTGGAGAGGTCAGCAAGGATCTCACGAGAAGACTTCTTCTTCCGGAAGATATTGTTGAGGCGGATAAGCAGGGAATCATCCACTTCCACGACTCCGACTATTTCGCACAGCATATGCACAACTGCGACCTTGTAAACCTGGAGGATATGCTGCAGAACGGCACTGTAATCAGCGAGACACTGATCGAGCGCCCGCACAGCTTTTCCACAGCCTGCAACATTGCGACTCAGATCATCGCTCAGGTTGCCAGCAACCAGTACGGCGGACAGAGCATCAGCCTTGCGCATCTCGCTCCGTTCGTCCAGGTATCGAGGGTGAAGATCCGTCAGGAAGTGATTGGCGAGATGAAGGATCTTGGAATTGCTGTGACAGAGGATCAGATCGATAAGCTCACGGAGGAGCGTCTCCGCAGAGAGATCACGAAGGGAATCCAGACGATCCAGTATCAGGTCGTAACACTCCTTACTACAAACGGACAGGCACCGTTCGTTACCGTTTACATGTACCTCGACGAGGCAAAGAATCCGCAGGAGAAAAAAGACCTTGCGATGATCATCGAGGAGACCTTAAAACAGAGATATCTCGGCGTTAAAAATGAAGCCGGCGTATGGATCACACCGGCATTCCCGAAGCTGATCTATGTGCTCGATGAGGACAATATCACTCCGGATGCGCCGTATTACTATTTAACAGAGCTTGCGGCAAAATGTACCGCAAAGCGCATGGTTCCGGATTATATCTCCGCGAAGAAGATGCGGGAGTTAAAGGGCGATGTGTATACATGTATGGGATGCCGTTCCTTCCTGACTCCGGACCGTTCCTACGTAAAAGGAAACCTTGCGAATGCAGGAAACTACCGGGAAGGCGAGCGCAAGTATTATGGCCGCTTCAATCAGGGCGTTGTAACGGTCAACCTCGTTGATATCGGACTCAGTGCAAGAAAAGACATGAACAGGTTCTGGGAGATCTTTGATGAGAGAATGGAACTCTGCCACCGCGCAATGCGCTGCCGCCACGAGAGATTAAAAGGAACCTTATCCGATGCGGCTCCGATCCTCTGGCAGTATGGCGCGCTTGCCCGCTTAAAGAAAGGCGAGACCATCGACAAGCTCCTGTATGACGGATATTCCACACTTTCCCTTGGCTATGCAGGCCTCTGGGAGTGTGTATACAGCTTAATCGAGAAGAAACTGACTGAGCCGGAAGGAAAGAAACTTGGTCTTGAGATTATGCAGAAGTTAAATGACTACTGCGCGAAGTGGAAAGAGGCGGAGAATATCGATTACAGCATCTACGGAACCCCGCTGGAGTCCACAACTTACTCCTTCGCGAAGAGTCTTCAGAGACGCTTCGGCATCGTAAAGGGCGTAACCGACAGAAACTACATCACAAACAGCTACCATGTACATGTAACGGAACCGATCGACGCCTTCAGTAAGTTAAAATTAGAGTCTGAATTTCAGGCACTGTCCCCGGGCGGAGCGATCAGCTACGTGGAAGTTCCGAACATGCAGGATAATATCCCGGCTGTTCTTCAGGTCATCCGTTACATCTATGACAATATCATGTACGCGGAGTTAAATACGAAGAGCGATTACTGTCAGGTATGCGGTTACGACGGCGAGATCAGGATCATCGAGGATGACGGAAAGCTCGTATGGGAATGCCCACACTGCGGAAACCGTGACCAGAGCAAGCTCAACGTCGCGAGACGTACCTGCGGATACATCGGAACACAGTTCTGGAATCAGGGCAGAACACAGGAAATTAAGGAAAGGGTACTGCACCTGTAATGAATTACGGAGAGATCAAAACATGTGATATTGCAAACGGTGAGGGAGTCCGCGTGTCCCTCTTTGTGTCCGGCTGTACACATCACTGTAAAAATTGCTTTAATGATGTGGCGTGGGATTTCGGATACGGAAAGCCGTTTACGGAAGAGACGGAAGAAATGTTATTAAAGGCGCTGGAGCCGGATTTTGTGGATGGATTATCGCTTCTCGGTGGAGAACCCTTTGAGCCGGAGAACCAGCGGGTACTTCTTCCGTTCTTAAAGAAAGTGCGCGAGAGATTCCCAAAGAAAAATATCTGGTGCTATACCGGTTATCTTTTCGATAAAGAGCTTCTCGGTGAGAGCCGGGCGAGATGTGAGTGTACGGATGAGATGTTAAGCCTGATCGATGTCCTCGTGGACGGCGAGTTTGTTCAGGAACTTTACAGCGTGGCACTGGCATTCCGCGGTTCGGAGAACCAGAGGATTATCGATGTGAAAAAGTCTCTGGAAACAGGGAAAATCGTCTGGCATGATCTGATCAGCCGGGGGATCTCGATGAAGTTTAATTAGAATATAAAGCTATATATAGAAAAGATCCGGCAGTTGGGTTGTTTTACGGGAATTTTTGATTCTGTAAGACAACTTGATTGTCGGATCTTTTTGATGTAATAGGAAATTCCGAAGAATTCCCTGTCACACAAAAGGCACTAACGTGCCAATGATGCGCACTTGCGCGAAGATGTAGATTGTCGCAAGCGACTGCGCGAATGTGCCAGGGTGCAAATTCCGGTCGACCTGGGGAATATGCAGCCAAGGCACCTCTTTTTTATAAAATCTGTAGTGCAGGTAAGGACATCATGTGAAGAACGAGATCTGGATATGGCACCTGGATAGGATTAGAATGCTTAGAACTGCCGCTGCTCTTGACTTTTTAAGAATAGTCCTGTATACTAATATAGTTCTAAATAGAACAGTTCACTTTTGAACCAGAGGTGATACACATGAAATTTGTTGATTTTATGGCGGACAGCCGGGATTTCTATACGGGGCTCATTGATCCGGTCTGCAAAAAATACGGGCTGACCCAGATGGAATTCAATATCCTGCTGTTTCTCGCCAACAATCCGGAGTGCGACACCGCCGCCCGGATTATCAAGAAGCGGGCTTTTACAAAGTCCCATGTTTCCATGTCTGTCCGCTCATTAGAAGAGCGCGGACTGCTCACAGGGGAATATTATGGGACGGACCGGAGGACGATCCATCTGAAACTTACAGACGCTGCTGCGCCGATGGTCTCTGATGGAAAAAACGTCCAGAAACGGGCTGCTGAGATCATCTGCCGCGGATTCTCCCCGGAAGAGCACCGGATGCTGTTCGAACTTATGAACCGGATCAATTCAAACATTTCAGATTACAGGAAAGAAGGAAAACTGCATGAACAACAGTAAAGAATTTCTTGGGACAGAGCCGATCGGAAAGCTTCTTTTCAAGCTTGCCGTTCCATCTGTCATTGCACAGATCGTCAACATGCTGTACAACATCGTTGACCGGATCTACATTGGACATATCCCGGGAAGCGGAAGTCTCGCCCTGACCGGTGTCGGCGTCTGCCTGCCGATCATTATGGTGGTCTCCGCCTTCGCGGCCCTCGTCGGCTCCGGCGGTGCGCCGAGAGCGTCGATCTTTATGGGAAAAGATGACATGGACTCTGCGGAGAAGATTCTCAGCGGCTGTTTTACGGTTCAGATCATCATTTCTGCGATCCTGACAGCAGTCTTACTGTTGTTTGGCCGCTCTATGCTCTTGACTTTTGGAGCCAGTGAAAACACCATCGACTATGCCGTTGATTACATGAGTATTTACGCTGTCGGAACGATCTTTGTCCAGATGACGTTAGGCATGAACATGTTCATCACGGCTCAGGGATTTTCAAAGACCAGTATGCTGACGGTTACCATCGGCGCTGTCTGCAATATTATTCTGGACCCGCTCTTTATCTTCGGGCTTGGCATGGGCGTAAAAGGTGCGGCTCTCGCGACGATCATCTCTCAGGCAGTATCCTGCGGCTGGGTTCTCGCGTTCCTGACCGGAAAGAAGACCTTCTTACGGATCAAAAAGGAGTATTTAAAGCCGGTTCCATCTATCGTTTTTCCGTGTCTTGCGCTGGGACTTTCCACATTTGTGATGCAGTCCAGTGAGAGTGTTATCTCGGTATGCTTTAACTCTTCCCTGTTAAAGTACGGCGGAGATCTGGCAGTCGGTGCCATGACGATCCTTACAAGTACGATGCAGTTTGCAATGCTGCCGCTTCAGGGAATCGGACAGGGCGCACAGCCGATCATGAGCTATAACTACGGAGCGAGAAATATCGACCGTATGAAGAAGACATTCAAGCTCCATCTCGTGATCTCCCTGATCTATTCCACGTTGTTCTGGCTCTTTGTCCAGCTTTTCCCGGCAACCTTCGCGGGAATCTTCAGCTCCGATCCAGAACTCGTTTCCTTCACTGCAGGCGCTCTGCGGATCTACTGCGGTGCGATGTTCCTCTTTGGAATCCAGCTCGCCTGCCAGATGACCTTCGTTGCCATCGGATATGCGGTATGCTCGATCATCGTGGCAGTTGTGCGTAAATTTGTGCTTCTGCTTCCGTTAATCTTCATTGTTCCGATGTTCGTCAGCAATAAAACGCTGGGCGTCTACATGGCAGAGCCGATCGCGGATGCGATCGCAGTGACATTCACGGCGATTTTGTTCTCGATCCAGTTCAGGAAAGCACTCAGAAAGCTGGAGAAAGCGTGATAAAAATTATATAATAAAAATCCGGTAATCAGAGATAACCGCAATATATGGCTGCGTGATATTCTGATTACCGGATTTTTGTATTTCAATGGGATGATACCGACAGATGCTCGATTTGCTTACAGTTGCCGACGCGTTT
>OGGB01001883.1_pt1 | contig 13141 bp, 8 predicted proteins | sample 1571111 | NCBI WGS metagenome assembly OGGB01 (sample SAMEA2582067, study PRJEB24529) | metagenome | biome: Human gut stool | place: China | collected 2011
TGGATAATATGCTGGATCTGTTTTAATAAATGAAATCAAAAGATGAGGAATGCTGTCATGGAATACGAAGCTAATGAACCAAAACATATCAAGGTAAGAGGTGCAAAGGTTCATAACCTGAAAAATATAGATGTGGATGTTCCCCTGCACAAAATTGTGGGGATCGCCGGTGTATCCGGTTCGGGAAAATCTTCGCTGGCACTGGGTGTCCTCTATGCAGAGGGCTCCAGACGTTATCTGGAATCCCTGTCCACGTATACGAGAAGGCGTATGACCGGTGCGGCGAAAGCACAGGTAGATGAAGTCCTCTATGTTCCAGCTGCTCTGGCTCTGCATCAGCGCCCCGGCATTCCCGGGATCCGCAGTACCTTTGGAACCGGAACGGAGCTTTTGAACAGTCTGCGTCTGATGTATTCCAGACTGTCATCCCACCGCTGCCCTAACGGACATTATGTGCCTCCGACCCTGAAAGTAGCGGCGGAGCAGGAGATCCTGTGCCCGGAATGCGGAGCGAAGGTACATGCTCCCAGCGCAGAGGAACTGGCATTCAATTCTCAGGGAGCCTGCCCGAAATGCGGCGGTACGGGAAGTGTGCGGACTGTGGACCTGGATTCTCTTGTGCCGGATGATTCCCTGAGTATTGACGAGGGAGCGGTGGCACCCTGGAACAGTCTCATGTGGTCTTTAATGACAGATGTCTGTCGGGAAATGGGAGTGCGGACGGATGTGCCTTTCCGGGAACTTACAGATCGGGAAAAAGAGATCGTCTATCACGGTCCCGCGGAGAAGAAACATATTTTTTATAAGGCGAAAAAGACCAATCAGGCGGGAGAACTGGATTTTACATATTTCAATGCGGTATACACGGTAGAAAATGCCCTGGCAAAAGTGAAAGACGAAAAGGGCATGAAACGTGTGGAAAAATTCTTAAAGGAGGACATTTGTCCGGAATGCGGTGGTAGTAGACTTTCGGAAGCGGCCAGAGCACCGAGACTTCGGGGCATAGGGCTTGCGCAGGCCTGCCAGATGCCCTTGAAAGAACTGGTGGACTGGGTAGCGGGAGTGCCGGATTCTTTGCCAGAAGAGATGCGGCCCATGGCGGAATCCATCTGTGAATCTTTTCAGACCGTGGCGAAGCGATTAATGGATCTGGGCCTTTCCTATCTGTCGTTAGACCGTGCGGCAGCCTCTCTGTCCACCGGGGAGAGACAGCGGATGCAGCTGGCCCGTGCAGTGCGGAACCGTACCACAGGAGTGCTCTATGTGCTGGATGAGCCTTCCATCGGTCTGCATCCTTCGAATATTGTGGGGTTGAATGCGGTGATGCATGACCTGATCGCTGACGGCAACTCTATTATTTTGGTAGACCATGATACCCAGATTCTGTCCGAAGCGGACTGGCTGATCGAGATGGGACCGGAAGCCGGTGCCGGAGGCGGCTATGTGATCACACAGGGTACGATTCCAGAGGTAATCGCCAAAAAGGAGTCCATGATCGGTCCTTTTTTGGCGCAGACTGCGGATATGCGTATCCGTAAGCCTATCGCTCGGGAGGAAATATTTGCACCGGGAAAGCTCCATCTGTCCACAGATGCCATCCATACGGTAAAACCTCTGGAAATAGACATTCCCAAAGGAAGACTTACGGTCGTTACCGGTGTCTCCGGCTCCGGTAAGACCACCATGGTGCTGGAAAGCCTGATTCCCGGACTGGAAGCAAAGTTAAACGGCGAACATTTGCCCGGCCATGTAAAAAGTATCACCGCAGAGGGCATCGCCCATGTAAAACTGATCGATGCATCCCCCATCGGCATCAATGTGCGGTCCACGGTAGCCACTTATGCCAATGTGCATGACGAACTACGGAAAATTTATGCAAAAACCGCGGATGCGAAAAATAAGAAATATAAGGCGGGAGATTTTTCCTACAATACCGGAAAATTAAGATGCCCGGTCTGCGACGGTACCGGACAGATCAGTCTGGACGTACAGTTCCTGCCGGATGTGGATGTGCCCTGCCCGGAGTGCGGCGGCTCCCGCTATGCCAGAGAATCATGGGACATTTGCTATGAGAACAAACGGGGGAAACGTTATTCTCTGCCGCAGATGATGGAGATGGATGTAACAACGGCATTGCAGGCGACAGAGGATTGGAAAGTCGTGCATCAGCGGCTGGAAGTCCTGAAAAATCTGGGACTGGGATATTTAACATTAGGCGAAGAGACACCAAGCCTCTCCGGTGGAGAGGCCCAGCGGCTGAAGCTGGCCAGTGAAATGGGCAGAGGACAATCAGATTCCGTATTTGTATTCGACGAACCGACGATCGGACTGCATCCGTTAGATGTACAGACCCTGTTGCAGGTATTTCAGGCGCTGGTAGACAATGGGGCAACGGTACTTGTCATTGAACATGATCTGGATGTGATCCGCAATGCCGATTATATCATTGATATGGGACCCGGCGGCGGAGAAGACGGTGGCAGGGTCGTTGCTGTGGGAACTTCGGAGCAGATCGCAGCCAATGCAGACAGCATTACGGGAAAATATCTGTGATTAAAGACAGCGATGTGTGCGCGAGCGCCCATCGCTGTCTTTCCTTATGCCTATGCGCGGTTCATTGCTCGCGTAATTTCCACTACAATTTCCCCAGTTTGATTTTGACATACGTATAGTGACTATGATACACTGAATAAGAAAAAAGTGGGACAGTCTGCTTTGATGAAATAAGGAACTTAGGACAAGAAAAGGTTAAGGGAGCGAAATACCTTGGATAAGAGTGAATATAAATTAAGAGCGGAAGAAATCAAAGACCTGATCAGCCGGGGAGAATATGCACAGGCGGCTGAAATTGCCGACACGATTGACTGGCGTCGTGTAAAAAGTGTCATGATGTTGTGTACGATCAGCGACCTCTATAAGATCAATCGCAGATATGAGGATGCCAGAGATATGTTGCTTTTAGCATACGAGCGACGTCCCGGCGGAAGGACCATCTGCTATTCTCTGTGCGAGCTTTCCATTAAAATGGAAGAATATGTGCAGGCAATAGAATATTATAAGGAATTTGTACAGGTGGCGCCCAAGGATCCGGGAAGGTACATTTTGCAGTATAAATTATATGAGGCGCAGGATGTGAGCCTGGAAGAACGAATTGCTGTTCTGGAGGAACTCAAGAAGAGAGACTATAGGGAAAAATGGGCATATGAACTGGCCTATTTGTATCATAGAGTCGGACTGGCAGCCAGATGCGTAGAGGAATGTGATGAACTGATCCTCTGGTTTGGCGAGGGAAAATACGTTATTAAGGCAATGGAACTGAAAATGCTCCATCAGCCGTTGACACCGGAGCAGCAGGAAAAATACGATCATCGGTTCGACGCGCCCGGAAGCCATATCCCGTCGCAGAACTCTGTGCAGGATAACGAGTATAGCGGGAATGAAAGTTATGAGCAAGGTTACGCCAAGGGCGGAAGCTATGATCAAGAGCAGGGTTATGCACAGGACGGCAGTTATGACCAGGGTCAGGGTTATGCGCAGGACGGCAGCTATGACCAGAGCCAGGGTTATGCACAGGACGGTAGCGATGATCAGGATCAGAGTTATGCACAGGATAGCAGCTATGATCAGAACCAGAGCTACGTACAGGATTCCGGTTATGATCAGGTGGCCGGAGATACACAGATATATGATCCGGTGCAACCCGCACAGCAGGAGACACCGACACAGCCGGTACAGGATGATTTCGATATTCATGTGAAGACCATGGATGTGGGGCAGTATAATACCATCAATCTGCAGGCAGAACTTGCAGCGGGACTTCGTGAAGTCCTCGGTGAGGAGCCAAAAGGAGATACCGCAAAAGCGACATCGGACTCCATTACCCGTTCTATCGTAGCACCTATGATGGATTCCGATACAGAATCTCTGGATTATCCGGAGATTGCAGAGGTCAGTGAGGATGATCTGGAGCCGGAGACCGAGCAGATCGAAGGTTCCGAGGTATTCTTTGGTGAGACCGGAGAGATCGGTGACCTGTCTCAGGTTCCGGAGGTAGAGACCGAGGAAATCCTGCCGGAGGAACCCGCATCTCTTAAGAAACAGGATGTTGTGCCGGAATTATCGAAAGCAGAAGTGGAGCCGGAAGCGACTACACCGGTGGAACCTCCCAAGGAGCTGGCGAATGTACTGGCACAGGAATCCGACGGACAGATCAGCCTGGTAATGCCCGAGGCGGAAAGCATTGAGAAGCAGATTACCGGTCAGATCAATATTGAAGACATTCTGGCAGAGTGGGAGCGTAAAAAGAAAGAAAACCTCGAAAAGAGAGAAGAAGAAGTCCGCCAGCATGTACTACAGCAGACCGGTGCCATGTTCACGGAATTTGAACAGGCGGTAAGAGATGGCCTGTTAGAAAAACTGGAAAAAGAAAAAGCGGTGGATGCTGATACGGTTACGGATACAGATGAAGTTGAAGAGCTGGAAGAGATTGCAGATGTAAATGATGAAACAGAAAAAGCTCCTGCGGAAGTTTCTGAAGAAGAGCCAGAACCAGAACCTGCTGATACGGATATCGTTGACACTGAAGAGGTAGAAGAACTTGAAGAGGAACCTGCCGTAGCGGAATATGAAGAAGAATCCGCAACAGAGGAACCGGACGCTGTTGTCGATATGGAAGTGACGCAGGAGCCGGCTGCAGAAATCCCAGAAGTGCCGGAGGAAACCACAGCAGAGATCGAAGAAGTGCCGGAAGAAACCACAGCAGAGACCGAGGAAGCATCGGAGGAATCCGTAGCAGAGGCTGAAGAGGAGCCGGAAGAAGCGGTAGAAGAAGTCCCTGAGGACGAGCAGCCGCAGACCCCGGAGCCTCCCGTAGTGGAGAGAGACAAAGCAAAAGTCCGTGCGCTTACCAGAGAAGAGCGCGAGCTGTATGCGCCCTTTATTCAGAGTAAGTCCGCAAGAGAACAGTTAGTCAAAGCCATTGATAATATCAGCCTGGCTGCCTATACCGGCAATGTGATCATCACCGGTGAAGAAGGCATGGATACCTTATCCCTTGCAAAAAATATGATCCGGGAGATTCAGGCTACCGACAGCAATTTCTCCGGAAAAGTTGCCAAAATCTCCGGCCATGCGCTGAACAAAAAAGATGCAGCCGAGACCCTGAACAGACTGCAGAACGGTGCACTTATCATCTGTAAGGCATCGGAAATGAATAATAAAACTGTGGACACGATGTACAAAGCGCTGCAGCAGGAGAATCAGGGCATTGTCATTATATTGGAAGATACCAGGAAAGAGATAGATCGTTTTCTGGAAAAGTATGAGAAATTGCAGGAAAGCTTCACTTCCCGCATGGATGTCGAAGCACTCAGCAATGATACACTGGTAGCGTTCGGAAGGCAGTATGCACGGGAGAGGGAATATTCTATTGATGAACTGGGGGTTTTGGCGTTACATACCAGGATCGAGGATATGCAGACGATAGATCATGTAGTTACCGTGGTGGATGTAAAAGAAATTGTGGATGAAGCAATTGCTCATGCAAATAAAAAGACATTAAAGCATTTCTTTGATGTTCTGTTTGCCAAGAGATATGACGATGAGGATATGATCATCCTCACTGAGAAAGATTTTGTATAACTATTCAGAGCCATGTAAACATTGACGAATGGGCGTCGAATGCTTGCATTCGTAAGAACATTTATCAATGTTTATAGGGCGAAGTAACCACATGAGCAAAAGGAAAGCATTGAAAATGCGATTTTGCGAATGGGGTTCTGAATAGTTAAAAATATATAGCGGGAGGCGCAGCTATGACGAAGGAGAAGGTATTTATTTCCGAAGCAGATCAGTATCTTTTTGCCCAGGGAACGCACTATGATATTTATAAAAAACTGGGCGCGCATCTGTCGACGGAAGATGGTGTGCAGGGAGTCTATTTCGGGGTATGGGCACCAAATGCTGCACAGGTGAATGTCATCGGTACATTCAATGAATGGAACGAGGAATCGCATCCCATGCAGAAGCTGGGAGAGGGCGGTATCTGGGGGCTGTTCGTTCCCGGCGTGGAAGAAGGAACAATGTATAAGTTCCTGATCTATGCGAGGGATGGCAGAAAGCTGTACAAAGCCGATCCTTTTGCCAATTATGCGGAATACAGACCCGGAACAGCGTCCATCGTTACTGATATCACGGGATTCGACTGGAAGGATTCCAAGTGGATGGAAGCCCGGGATAAAAAAGATATGAACAAGGAACCCATGGCAATCTATGAGTGCCATATCGGTTCTTTTATGAAACATCCCAATAATGGCACTGCGGAAGGATTTTATAATTATCGTGAGTTCGCCGACCGGATCGTGGAATATCTGAAAGAGATGAAATACACCCATGTAGAGCTTATGGGAATCGCGGAGCATCCGTATGATGGCTCATGGGGATATCAGGTGACCGGATACTATGCGCCTACTTCCCGTTACGGAACGCCTAAGGATTTTATGTATCTGGTCAATGAACTGCATAAGGCAGGTGTCGGAGTCATTTTGGATTGGGTACCGGCACATTTTGCAACCGATGCACACGGACTGGCAGAATTTGACGGACAGTGCATCTTTGAACATCCCGATCCCCGTTTGGGAGAGCATCCTGAATGGGGAACGAAGATATTTAATTATGGCAAAAATGAAGTGAAGAACTTCCTGGTAGCCAATGCTCTGTTCTGGCTGAGAGAGTTCCATGTAGACGGTATCCGTGTAGATGCAGTAGCCTCCATGCTGTATCTGGATTACGGTAAAAAAGAAGGACAATGGCTGCCGAATAAATTTGGCGGTAATAAGAACCTGGAAGCCATTGAGTTCTTCCATCATCTGAATTCAGTGATCCGCGGAACTTATCCGGGATTTTTGACGATTGCCGAGGAATCTACCGCATGGCCTAATGTTACCAGTGGTATCGGGGAGGAAGGCTTAGGATTTTCCTTCAAGTGGAATATGGGCTGGATGCATGATTTCTGCGAGTATATGAAGCTGGATCCGCTGTACCGGAAAGGCGATCATTACGCCATGACCTTTGCTATGAGCTATAACGACAGCGAGAATTATATTCTGCCATTATCTCATGATGAAGTGGTACATCTGAAGTGCTCCATGGTGAATAAAATGCCAGGATATCCGGTAGATAAATATGCCAACCTTCGTGTGGGGTATAGCTACATGTTCGGGCATTCCGGCAAGAAATTATTATTTATGGGACAGGATTTCGGACAGGAGCGAGAGTGGAGCGAAGAGCGTGAGCTTGACTGGTATCTGTTAGGTGAGAAGCTGAATCAGGGCGTACATACTTATGTAAAGGAGCTGTTAAAGCTGTATCGTAAATACCCTGCTCTGTACGAGATTGACAATAACTGGGACGGCTTTGAATGGATGAACGCGGATGATGCGGAACACAGCACTTACTCCTTTGTCCGGAAATGCTCCAGTGGCAAGAATAATCTGCTGTTTGTACTTAACATGACCCCGATGAAATGGGAGAACTATACTGTTCCCGTGCCTAAGAAGAAAAAATATAAGCTTCTGCTGAATAGTGATGAGGAACGGTTCGGCGGCTGGGGCAACGAGATTCCCACAGAGATTACGGCGGAGAAAAAGCCTTATCATTATAAGGATTACTCCATCAGCTTTGATCTGCCGCCCTACGGCGCTGCGGTATTTCTGTTCTAGGTCAGGTTAAGAAATCATATAAAACAACCGAAATAAAAGATGAGTGTGACCCAAAAGTGCACTCATCTTTTTTCATAACTATTCAGAGACATGTAGATATCACTAAGACCTCTTTAAATGATTGCATTCGTAAGAGGATTTAAAGGACGACAGGCGTGAAGATAACATTTCAGAATCAGACGATCAATGAAAATGACAATAGAACAGAAAGTAACCGGACAGAGAAAAACAGCTGGGGCAAAGACAAGACATGGCGCAGTAAAAAAAGCGTAAATGTGAATTTCGGGGCAGTATACGAGGGTGGGCAGGCCGCAGTGCCCATGTCTTCTTTGGAAAAGGAAGAGAACAACAAAGGAAAAGCTCTGATGGAGCTGCAGCAGGATGCCGGGAATGCTAATGTGGCGTTGCAGCAGGACTATATGACATTGCTGTCGCATACCATGTCACAGGAGGATTATGCGAAGGCCTGTGAGGATGGATTTGATCCTAGAGAGCTGGATCAGGATACAGCGGTCACCATCGTGGATAAGATCAAGGCAGAGCTGGTGCGTTCCGGACAGCAGATCGCAGGATATACGGATGATATCGACATGGATACCCTGGCGGCAGCGGTAGGAAGTGATACTTTAGCCCGAAGCATCGAAGAGCAGTTCCGTTCCGCGGATCTTCCTTTGACACAGGAAAATATAAATGAACTGAAAAGCGCCTGGGATATGGCAGCTTCCCTGAAGGAACCGGAAGAAGGTGCGGTCAGCTACCTGGTGGATAATGGACTGGAACCGGAGATCTGGAACCTCTATGTGGCAGAGAACAGCGGTGCGAAAGTACAGAATAATGATGTTCCGCAGGAACTGCAGGAGCAGATGGACAAGGTAATTGCGGATGCGGGATTGACGGTAAACGATGAGAACAGACAGAAGGCACAGTGGCTGGTAAGTGCCGACCTTGCGCTGACCACGGATACGCTGCAGCAGCTTGTGGAACTGGACGGTATTTCCTATCCTGTCACGGAGGACACTTTTGCGCAGGCAGCAGCAGCGGCAATTGCGGAGGGAAAATCCCCGATGTATGCGAACCTGGGCAGACAGGATACGATTTATGAAAAAGCAGATAAAATGCTGCAGGACTGGTTCTCAGATGCAAAGTGGAATGCCACGGCAGAGAATCTGGCAGCAAGAAAACAGTTGGAAGAGATTCGCCTTCGCATGACGGCAGAAGTGAACGTAAAGCTTTTACAGAGTGATTTTTCTATTGATACAGCCCCCATGGAGCAGTTGATCGCAGCGCTGCGAAAGGCGGAGGCAGAGGTTGCCGGAAAATATTTTCCCGGTGAGTCTCAGGCAGTGACGAAATATGAGACTTATACCCAGGCAGTGCAGGTGGCTTCTGAATTGCCGGGATTGCCTGCCGGAGTACTGGGACCCTATAGCCTGGAACAGAATGCTGCCACAGAGACAGTTTCTGGCTTCCATAAGGAAGGCGCTGCAATGCAGAAAGCCTATGAGGAAGCGGGCGAACGTTATGAGACTCTGATGACGGCGCCGAGAAGCGATCTGGGAGACAGCATCCGGAAAGCATTTTCTAATGTAGATGACATTCTGACAGATATGTCATTAGAAAAAACATCGGAAAATCAGCGGGCTGTCCGGATTCTGGCATATAACAATATGGAAATTACACCGGAAAATATCGAGAAGGTCAAGGAAGCTGACAGACAGGTCAGCGCAGTAGTGGACAGACTGACACCGAAAAATGTGTTACAGATGATCCGGGATGGTGTAAATCCTCTGGAGAAGACCTTTGACGAACTGGAATCCTATTTTTCACAGAACCCCGAAAGCTATGAGGAAGAAGTGGAGGACTACAGCCGTTTCCTATATCAGTTGGAACGGAAAAAGGATGTTACAGAAGAGGAACGAAAAGCATATATTGGAATTTATCGAATGGTGCATCAGGTCGAGAGAGAGGATGGCGCAGCGGTAGGCGCGGTAGTAAATACCGGTGCAGAGTTGCAATTTTCCACTCTGCTGACGGCAGCCAGGAGCAGAAGGGCTTCTCATATGGACTGGAAAGTGTCGAAGGATACCGGGCTGACACAGGAGATTCATTTGTCCGAGAATAATATATCTGAACAGATTCGGATGGGTATGGCAAAAGAGGTTCTGACAGAGGTGTCAGATGATGGCGAAAGCAGAGCAGCGTATGACCGGGAAGGACTGCAGCAGATGCGTGAGGCGGGAAATACGGCACCGGAAGCCGCAGAACTACTGCAAAAAGGAGAAGTTTCCATCAGCGCGTCGAATCTTTTGGCGGCCCAGGCACTTATGGATGATCCGGCGGAGATGTTTGGCAATATGCGCAGATACAGAGAAAAGTATCGGCAGGAAAAAGAAATGCTGCAGACAGCAGGCAGCGAAGTGCCTGCCGGGACAGAAACTTCCGAACTGTGGGAACAGCTGGATCAGCAGAATTTTGCAGAGGATTATCGGACCATGCTTCAGAATACGGCAGAAGATGTGGAGACCATGAGTCTGGAACAGGCGGATGAACATCTGGATGTAAAACAGCTGCAGCTGGTACACAAGCAGCTGCGCCTTGCGGAGAGCCTTCAGGCGAAGCAGGAATATTTTCTTCCGATGTTCCTGGGTGAGCAGCTGGCGGGAGTCCATCTTATCTTACAGCAGAGAGCCGGAGCTGTAGGAGCTGTGGAAATCCGGGTGAATGCCGGAGATATGGAGTTGGAGGCACATTTACAGGTAAAGGGAGACACCATCGATGGCTATCTCGTAGGAAATACACCGGAAGAGGTTACGAAATTAGAGAAGACCTCCGATATATTCCTTGAACGGATTCAGACAGATACTTCTGCAGACTGGAAAGCGGAAAAGCTTCCCATCGTCAGCTCCCGGGATATGACAAGGATGGCAGCCGGAGAGACAAAAAATGCAGATACCATAGAGAGTCGGATCGATACGGAACAGCTGTACCGTCTGGCAAAAGGATTCCTGCAGGCTGTCGCAGACAGCAGCGGAAAGTAAGGAGTAACACATGAGAATCAATTACAACGTATCGGCAATGTTATCCAACAATGCCTTATCCACAAATGACGATCTGCTGTCCAAATCATTGGAGAGACTTTCTTCCGGACTGAAGATCAATCACGCCAAGGACAACCCTGCCGGATTGGCAATGTCCAAGCGTATGAATGCTCAGATCGAGGGACTGTCCGTGGCCAATCAGAATGCCAGTGACGGCGTATCCATTATAGAGATTGCGGACGGAGCAATGACAGAGATCAGTGAGATGCTGCAGCGTATCAATGAGCTTTCCGTCAAGGCTGCCAACGGCACTATGACAGAGGATGACCGCGCAACCATACAGGATGAAGTAGCGCAGCTGAAGGAAGAGATTACCCGTATCTCGGATACCACGGAATTCAACGGGCAGAAGCTGTTGAACGGAGAATTTGATCTCAAGGGATACACCGATAAGCAGGAGATTAAAGTAAATTATTGCTCTCCGGATGTACCGGTAAAAGAATATACCATACAGTCTATGAAATTTAAGAAAGATGCAGAGGGAAATTTTGAAGTAGACGGAGATATTAAATTCGGAGACGGATTTAAAGAGGTAGAACCCTTAAAGACGGATATGAAGGATAATCTTCTGACGATCACCGGCACGAACGGCTTTGAAATGCGTCTGGATGTATCGGAAGCAAAAGAGGGAGATTCCTATAATGGCATGAAGATCGATGCTACCGGTATCGGAGCAATGCGTCTGCAGATCGGAGCCAACGAAGGACAGGTACTGGAGGTTAATATTCCCGCGGTTACTCTGCAGAACATGGGAATTGAAGATATTGATGTGAATACGCAGGAAGGGGCAAAGGATGCCATCTCAAGAGTAGACGGAGCCATCAAATATGTATCCTCCGTCCGCGGCAGACTGGGAGCATTTCAGAACCGTCTGGAGTCTTCCATTAATAGCCTGGATGTTACCAGTGAGAACATGACCGCGGCATATTCCCGTATTATGGATGTGGATATGGCGGAGGAAATGACTTCCTATACCACTTATCAGATCCTGGCACAGGCAGGAACCTCCATGCTGGCCCAGGCAAACGAGAGACCGTCCCAGGTGTTACAGCTGTTGCAGTAATGGATTCCGATGAAGTGAGGATTCAAAATGACAAAAGAATGTAAACAACAATTTACCTTGCGGATCACACAAGCCAATGCCACACAGCTGGTGGTCATTCTCTACGAAATGACATTACAGTATCTTACAGACGGCGAACAGGCTGCGGATGACGCAGAACTTTTGGAAGCAGTTCGCAGAGCAAGAGGCTGTATCAATGAGCTTTTAAATTCTCTTCACAGACAGTACAGTCCGGCGACAGAGCTTTCCAGGCTGTATCTGTATTGTATCCGCAGACTGGCGGCGTGCGAAGCAAAAGCCGACAGAACGGCGCTGCAGGATATCCGGAAGGTTATAGCACCGCTCTGTGATGCTTACAGACAGATTCAGGATCAGAATTCGTCCGGTCCTGTGATGAATAATTCGCAGACCGTGTATGCGGGACTGACTTACGGAAGAAATCAGTTAACCGAAAACATGGCTGACCAGGGCTCGAATCGGGGAATGCTGGTATAAAGTTTTTTCCTGCCGCACAGGCTGGGAAGCGGCGAGTTCGGTGAGGTGCTGATACCGTTTCTGCAAAGCATTAATTTCATAGATATAACTGTCGATCAGATCACTTTCGATTGCATTATCGAAACCCGCATAGGCGATATCCAGAGCCTGGCGGGTTTTTCTTATGGATTCTTTTAAATCCAACGGTGCGAGATCTTCTTCGATCATTTCGGAATTTGTATTTACCTGACTAAAAAAGATTTTCATGTAAAAATCCATCCTTTCTGCTAACAGTATAGGAAGCAGAAAGGGAAAATATACCTGCCTAACATAAAACTGGAAGACATTTTTGCGAAAAATGGGAATAGATTATAACAAACAGCGGAAAGATCGGGAGGACAACAATGGAGCATCCGGAGAATCTATTGTGGATTATTGGGGCAGCAGTCCTGCTCTTTGCCATAAGTTTTTTGGGAAAAAAGGCGGAGTGGTTTTTAAACCTTGTATTGCGGAGTGTTTTTGGAGTGATCTTTATGTATTTTCTAAATTGGGGGATAGAGATCCTGGGATTCACGGTAGCAGTGGGAATCAATGCAGCTACGGCTCTGACAGTGGGTATTTTGGGCTTTCCGGGAATCCTGGTATTATACGGCCTGGCAGTTTATCATATGCTTTGACAGATGAAAATGCCGTAAAATCAAGGAGTTGCGGGATTTTGGAAGGCCGTATGAGAAAGACTAACTATTAAAAGTCAAGCCTTAAAATGATATTTTTTGAATAAAATACAG
>OGGB01001885.1_pt1 | contig 13118 bp, 12 predicted proteins | sample 1571111 | NCBI WGS metagenome assembly OGGB01 (sample SAMEA2582067, study PRJEB24529) | metagenome | biome: Human gut stool | place: China | collected 2011
GACAAATCAACGTCGAAACCAACATATTTGTCGCCTTCAGTGAATTCGAACGGTGGGAATGTAGTTTCAGAACCTACACGCAATACACCTTCTTGTTGTGTCATTTTAGGTTTGTCGTTGCCACAACCAGCCAATAAACCCATTGCTGCTACCGCTACGAGGGCGATGGCTGTCAATTTTTTGAACTTAAACATAGTATCCTCCTCAAACATCTATATACATGGTTTATACATTTCTGTTTATATTGTACGGAATTTTACACCAATAGGCAATAACATTGTATAATTAAGAGTACATGAGTTTCATATTTAAAAATGGATTTCATTTGGACTGATTTTAGATATATTATATCTCTGTTGTTTATGTTAGTTTTCGAACCGTATTAATTTATCTTAATTGGCTTAGGTAAAGCCGTTCATATCCATTTATTTATATTACTGGAGGCGCTATGTCCCTTACGCAAACATTTTTAGATCTTTGTAAAAGCTTCGCTCCCGATGCTTTTGCGGTGAATTATACATTAGCTAAAAACCCTGAGATTTCCAGTCAAGAATTCGAGTCTGTTAAGACCATTGGTGCAGTCCTCGAAAAACACGGCATGGAGGTAACTTATGAGTTCTGTAATTTACCGACTGCCTTCAAGGCGTCTGCTATAAAAGTAGAGAATCCAAAAGGGCGATTGGCGATTCTATGCGAATACGATGCATTGCCAGAGGTGGGCCATGCCTGCGGTCATTCTGCTAGTGGGGCCATGAGTGTGCTAGCCGCATTGACATTACATAAGATGCAACAAGAAGGCGTAGCTTTCAACATGGATATCGATATCATCGGCACTCCAGACGAAGAAGCGATGGGGTGTAAGGTGGATATGTGCAATGCAGGGGTGTTCAAAGAATACGAGTTTGCTATCATGGTGCATCTTGACGGCGAGGAAACGCGTCCTAATTCACAATTCTTGGCACTCGATTGCTTCCGTGCTAAGTATCACGGTAAGCCAGCCCATGCGGCAGGCGAGCCTTGGAATGGCATCAATGCGGTAAATGGTGTGCAACTCGCTATCCATGCTATGGATATGATGCGCCAACAAGTGCGCCCTGAAACGCGTATCGGCACGTGGATCATTGCTGGAGGTACCGCATCTAATGTGATTCCTGCCTTCGGTGAATTAGAGGTCACCGTGCGTCATACAGAACGAGAGTACTTGAATGGCTTATCTGAGCAAATCAAAAACATCTTTGAAGGGGCGGCCCTTTGTACAGGTACAACTGTGGATGTAGAGTTTTATGGCAATCCGTATGATGATATGAACCAAAACCACCGTGGCACAAAGCTTATCGAAGAGGTAATGGCCGACATGGGCCTCGATTTTGAACCAGGTGCTGCAGCGCTTGGAGGTAGTTCAGATATTGGCAATGTAAGTTATCAATGCGCTGCATTCCATCCTAAATTGCGCCTCGCTGGCGAGCCGAAGGTGTGCCATTCTAAAGAATTTGCTGCTGCTATGCTAGAGCCTACTATTGAACAAACCATCATCGACGGTGCTAATATTATTGGTGGCGCTTTACTACGACTCGTAGAAAACCCAACAACCTTAGAAGAAATCGTAGCTGAATTTAAAAAATCTCTAGGGGAATAATCTTAGATACTATGAGAATAACCATAGAATACTATGAAGATACGCATCTGAAATTCAAGATGTGTGTAAGTGTATTATAAATACTATGAGGATACTCATTTGAAATTCAAGATATTGATAAATCTATTTTAGATACTATGAGGGAGGTTGTATGTCCTCAAAGGAAACATTAACTATAAAAAATTATATTGGTCTCACAGGCGATAAGCCAATTCGATTTATCGCATCCGATGTAGATGGTACCTTGGTAAACGATGCAAAGGCGATTCCTGAGGATGCCATTGAGGCGATTCGTGCAGCTCGTGAAAGCGGCATTCGCGTAGCCATTGCTTCTGGCCGCGCTTGGAATGAGATGAATGATGTCATCGAAAAACTGTCTTGCTTACGCTATTTCATGTGCACCAATGGTGCTTACGTGATGGACAAGGACGAAAACCGCAGTCTATTTCACGTAAATTTTGATAAGGAACAAGCTCTACATTTGTTGTGCAAACTATTAACCTATGGCGTATATGTAGAGGCCTATGTGAAAGACCAAATTTTCGGAATGTATCCGCCATCTAGATGCATTACTCCTGAACGCTTAGGGGCGTGTGAACGAAGTAACAGTAATAAAAAGACGTTACATGGCATAATGGATAATCATCTGTCTAATACAAAAAATCAGATTTCTGGTATAGGGGACACTCGTCTGCCAGGTGCAACGTACGACCACTATGCATTGGTGGAAGGTAATGAAGCAGCAAAGGTAAAGATGTCTGAATGTGAAATAGAGCAGTCTAATTTCTTCTTTAGACCTAATATTCGTCCATTTATCTTGGCGACGCGCACTATGGTCTGTGATTTATTAGCTCATATGGAAGCCTTAGACGAAGGACCTGAAAAAATTCAAATTTTCTACGGTGACGAGCCGATGCGTCAGCGCATCTTGCAAGATTTACGAGATGAATATCAAGGTCTGTCCCACGATGGCACAGGTCGTGAACGTTTTTATGATGTGTTGCTCTCTAGTGAAGGTAATCTAGAATTTGTATTGCCTCATACTACAAAAGGCACTGCTGTAGAAGCTTTGGCAAAACATTGGGGATTAAGTCCTGATGAGGTAATGACACTAGGGGATAGCGAAAATGATCTATCTATGTTACGCTTTGCGGGTGCAGGCGTAGCGATGGGCAATAGCAAGCCGAACATTAAAGAAGTAGCCCGCTACGAAACGACAGATAATAACCACCAAGGCGTGGCAAAGGCAATCTATTCGGCTATTGCATATAATATTGCGCTCAATAAAAAATCTTAACTTTAGTGTTTATAATAACCTAACGTTACATGGCAGATATAATATTTAATCATTACGTGGATATACTTAATTTTGCTTTTACTGATAGGGAGGTGATGTATAATGGGAAATCTAAAATTTAATATTGATGACACTTGTGTTAAATGTGGTGCTTGTGCTGAGGATTGTCCTGTTCAATGCATCACCGAAGGTAAGACTCGATTTAACATCGGAAAAGGCTGTATCGGTTGTGGTGACTGCTATTCCATCTGTCCTGTAGGGGCTGTGAAAATGTATAAACGGAAGGATGTTAAGGAGCTTAAAGAGTAATATAACAGCAAACTAAGCTGTACGTTAAAACTGTATTTCAGTCTTTTAAACTGAATGTTAGGATTTTAAATCTGCGTCTTAATATCTTGAATTTGTATTCTAATCTTAAAATCGTATTCTAGTATCTCAGATTTGAATTTAAGTACATATTTATAGCTATATAAATAAAAATCCGAACATTGGATTCCTATTTATAATCTATATACGGAATATATGGAGTCGTTATACTTCCTATGGTATAATAAACTGTAATGAAAAATTAGCGTTTGGCTCGGAAAAACGCACCCCCAGTACAAGAAATGTATGGGCATAAAAAATAGTGAATATACTTTCACAAATAGATGCATATGGAGGAAGGCATGGAAAACAAGGAATTTGTAATTGTTGTTGACTTTGGTGGTCAATATAACCAATTGATCGCGCGCCGTGTTCGTGAAAACCACGTATACTGCGAAGTATATCCATACAACAAAGCGCTGGAAAAAATTAAGGAATTAAAACCGCAAGGTATCATCTTCACAGGCGGTCCTAACAGCGTGTATGAAGAAAACTCTCCAAAAATTGAAAAAGAGATTTTTGAACTTGGTATTCCTATTCTTGGCATGTGCTATGGTATGCAATTTATGGCGCATACATTGGGTGGCGAAGTTAAATCTGCGGACAACCGTGAATTTGGTAAAACACCTACTAAAGTGGACACTACATCACCATTGTTCAAAGGCTTGGAAGAAGACCAAGTTGTTTGGATGTCTCACGTTGACTACGTAGCAAAGGTTCCTGAAGGCTTTGAAATCGTTGCACATACTAAGGATTGCCCTGTGGCATCCATGCAAAATACAGAACGCAAACTATATGCTATGCAATACCATGCAGAAGTGTTGCACACGGAACATGGTAAAGAAATGCTTCACAACTTCTTGTACGAAGTATGTGGTTTCACAGGCACATGGACAATGGCAAACTATGCTAAAACTGCTATTGAAGATATCCGTAACACCGTAGGCGACGGCAAAGTATTGTTGGCATTGTCCGGTGGTGTGGATAGCTCCGTTGCGGCAGCTCTCATTTCTAAAGCTGTAGGCGATCAATTGACTTGTATCTTCGTTGACCATGGTTTAATGCGTAAAAACGAAGGCGACGAAGTAGAAGCAGCTTTCAAAGATTCCGGCATGCATTTCATTCGCGTAGATGCGGAAAAACGTTTCTTAGATAAATTGGCCGGTCTTGAAGATCCAGAAGCGAAGCGTAAAGCTATTGGTGAAGAATTCATCCGCGTATTTGAAGACGAAGGCCGTAAAATCGGTTCCGTTGACTTCTTAGCGCAAGGTACAATCTACCCTGACGTTATCGAGTCCGGTACTGGCGAAGCTGAAGTTATCAAATCTCACCACAACGTAGGCGGCTTGCCTGCAGTGGTAGACTTTAAAGGCCTTATCGAGCCATTGCGTAACCTATTCAAAGACGAAGTACGTGAACTTGGTTCTGAATTAGGTTTGGCTGATTACCTCGTATGGCGTCAACCATTCCCAGGTCCTGGTCTTGCTATTCGCGTAATGGGCGAAATCACGAAAGACAAACTCGACATCTTGCGTGATGCGGACTACATCTTCCGTGACGAAATTGCAAAAGCTGGCCTTGATCGCAGCATCAACCAATACTTTGCAGTATTAACATCTACACGTACTGTAGGCGTTATGGGCGACTTCCGTACATACGATTACACATTGGCATTGCGTGGCGTAACAACAACAGACTTCATGACTGCTGACTGGGCGCGCATCCCTTATGACGTATTGGATACAATCTCCCGTCGTATCGTAAACGAAGTACAACACATCAACCGTATCGTGTACGATATTACATCTAAACCACCTGCTACAATTGAGTGGGAATAAAATAAACAAAAAGCTATTGATTAAAATTAATTAATCAATAGCTTTTTTATTAGAAAAACATATAAAAGTGTTGAATTAAGTTAAGCTGAGGAATACAATATAAATGAATATTATTCTTGTGAACGAAATATATTAATAGTTTAATTTAGTGTTGTATTAATTTAAGGAGGAATAGTTTATATAGGAATATATTTAGTTTGTTAATGTATAAGATTTTTATTTATGGGAGGGTTAGGTTTATGAGTATACAATCTGAACTAATTAAATTTAATGACAAAATTAGAGTTGATTTTGATAAGAAAGTAGAGTTAAGAGAAAAACGAGAAGTTTTGCTTAGTAAATTAAGAAAAAGTGATAAAATACCGTCTTTTAAAGCATTTAATCAGGGAAGCTATGCCTTGTATACTGGTGTAACACCTGAGAGTGGGGAAGAATATGATATAGATGTTGCGTTGAGATTTAGTGAAAATAAAAGTGATTATGATCCTATAGAACTTAAAAATAAAGTTAGGGAAGTTTTACAGAATCATACTAAATATGGTGCAGAGATCAAAACACCGTGTGTTACGGTAACCTATAAAAAAGATGGGGAAGCTAGTTATCATGTTGATTTAGTAGTATATCTTTATGAGGATAAAGAGGATGAAGATAGTCAATTATATATAGCTAAAGGCAAATGTAAAGATTCACAAAGTTGGGAGAAAGCAGATCCTGAAGGATTAGTAAAATATATTAATGAAGGAATAGAAGAAGGGGCGGAAAGAGAACAGTATAGACGAGTTGTTAGATATTTGAAAAAATGGAAAAATAGAAGATTTTCAAATACTGGACATGCTAGCCCACCAAGTATTGGCCTTACTTTAATAGCATTAGAAAAATTTATATATTATATAGATGATGATTTGAATGCATTGCTTACCGTAGTAAGTGAAATAGAAGATAAATTTATTTTTAATAGTATTAGTGGCAGTGGAAAACTGCTATATAGAATTAAGTTACCCTTGCCAGATTGCTTAGGTTTTGAGTCTAATAATGACGTTTTCATAAAAATGAGTGATGCGCAGATGACAGATTTTAAAGATAAAATTAGTAAATTGAAAAAAGATCTTACAGATGTAAGAGATGAAGTTGATGAACAAGAGCAATATAAGAAATTAAATAAAATATTTGGTGATGATTTTGAAGTTCCAAAATCTGAAGTTTCAGCTAAAAAACAATTTAATTATATACCTCATTCCAGTGCATCAGGAATAGAATAGCTATGGATAGTGCTATAGTCAGGGATGTATTATTGGATAATAAATATATCTCAGAAGTAGAAATTAAACAGAATGAAGTATTTCAAGGTAAAAGTTATAATTTTATTATTCGGTGCAAACTAGATGTTTTAGATAAATGGATCCCTATTGTAATAGGGATCCCTCCGAACTGGAGTTTGTATTTATTTGATTTTTATATGGTTGGAGAAAAACCGTTTATTCCTCATGTCGAGAAGTCAGGAAAACTATGTTTATTTAATCTTGAAGGAAGATTATTATATCCTGATTTTTCAGGGCTATTAAATCAATGCATTCTTAAGGCGAAAGCTGTAATTTCTGATGGTTATTTAGAAAAGAATAAAGTCGATTTCATAAAGGAATTTGATGCCTATTTTTGTTTATTTAAAGATGAGGCTATTGCTAATGTTGTCGTACCACTTGAAAAAAAGCATATGCGTATTAGTTTTTGTGAAAAAGCAAATCAAAATAAAATAACTGCTAATACAAGATATTTTGCTAGTATTAAACAAAGTGATTTTTTGACTTGGGGATATCATGGTACGCAGAGGAATGGTATATATTTTTATATAGATCCTCCTCAATATATTTATCCTCCTAATTTTAGGGGTTCTAAACCGGAAGATTTTTTGAATATATTATTGAGTTATGTAGATTGCAAATCATTTGAGAAGTTAATACGTAAATGTTCTAACCAATTAGCACTTTTTTTTACTATATTACAAGATGAGAGTACTGTAAGTAGTTGTGGCTTTGTGGTTGAAAATCCAAAGTTTTTGATGGAAAATTCAGTTGAATTAGTAGAGTTTAGTAAGCTTATACCTCTTTCAATACAAAGGGTTGATAGAGAGTACTTATCTAGTAGAACATCATTTTTATCTAATACTCTTGCGAGTAAATCTATCTTGTTAATTGGCTGTGGTTCTATTGGTGGATATGTTTTTCATAACTTAATTAAATCGGGAGTAAAAGAGATAACAATTATTGATAATGATGTAATGAAATCAGAAAATATATTTCGTCATTTTCTTGGCGTGGAATCAGTTAATGCTTATAAAACTGATGCATTGGCAAATTATGCTAATAAAACATTGCCCGATTTAAACGTAAAGGTAATTTCAGCACCAATTGAAAAGGTAATTATAGATTTTGTGTTAGACCTTAATGAATATGATTATATTGTTTCTGCTATAGGTAATCATACAGTAAATTGCTGGTTAAATAGGTATATATTAGAGCATAATATATTTAAAACTACTTTTTATCTTTGGAATGAACCTTTAGATATAGGCTGTCATGTAGCTAGGGTAAATATAAAGGATGAAGGCGATTATAGTAATCTGTTTGGTATCGTAAATGATGAGGTGATTGATTTGTCGTCGTATGTAAAGGCAGGTCAAATATTTGCAACATCATACTCTGGTTGTAATGGTACATTTATACCATATGGGTCTACACTTTCTGTGGAAAACTCAGTAATATTTATGGATTTATTAAAGCGTGAAGCTGATGAAAGGATAGGAAAAAATCTCATTGTTTCTAAAAAAGGCGATGATTATTATTTGAAAGCAGCTGGCTATTTTGTTTCTGATAGATACATAGAACAAGTGGAGAAATATGTAGAGGTAGTGTTAAGTGGTTTGTAGTAAAAAGAGGCGTTATAAATGTGAATGATATGGTGATTAATGATGGAAGTAGAAATATTAAGTTATGTCATAATGTGCTAAATGTTATGTATAAATATATACAACAAGGTGCATTATCGAAAGAGGCTGGGGGAATATTAATTGGAAAAGAGAATATATCTAATAGTAATTTGATAATTAATAATATAACAAGCCCAATGGCTCAAGATAATAGGTGTTATAATCGATTTATTAGAAGGGATAGTTGTCATATATCTTATTTTAATACTCTTTATAAGAAGAATAAGGAGACTCTTAGGTATATAGGGGAATGGCATACACATCCTGAAGCGGAACCGATATATTCTAGTTTAGATTTGAAAAATTGGAAAAGAATCTGTCGTGGCTCAGATTATGAAAATAGTTATTATCACATAATAGTAGGGTTCGAGGTGGTTCGAATGTGGAAGATTGAGCATACGGGGAAGAATCTTAAGTTAGTTGAATCTTTTTTATGGAGGGATATTAAAGGAGAATAGGAGTTATGTTATGGAAGTATTTTATCAATTTCATTAAAGATTCTATAAGAGAAATAATCCAGATATTTCTATTAATTTTTTGTATTGTAATTCCTAGTATTTTTGATTTTGAAAAAGTAATTGAAACTGTCCTAAATGGAGATCATATAACGCTAGAGTATATTAAGTATTATTACTTAATGTCACTTGGAAACCTGGTTGTGGGATTCTTATTAGCTGGTTTTGTTTTGTATCAATATATTCGAGCGTCTAATAAGAATGTTATTTTTAATAGTGGTAATTTATACCATGATAAACCATATGTTTGGTATTGGTTTAGTTCAAAGATATTAGGATATAAGAAGTGTAATTTGATTTTGGTTCCGATCTATATTCAATATAAATTAATTATTAATGATACCTTTGAAGAATACCCTTTTGATGAAGCCATTTTTCCAACAAAAAAATGTCATGTTTATGTTAATAGAAGTTTAAATAAACAAGGCTTTGTATTAAATGAAATTAATTTGATTATTCAAGATACATATCCAATTTCTGATAATCAAATCCCTACTAATATGAAAGCTAACTATACTATTTCAATAATAAGAAATCGCGATTATTTGGGGGAGCGAATTTATTGTGAAGAATTGATAGATAAAGTTGTTGAAGAAATTAGAGGTTTGAATGGAAATGTAATCCTTAATATTTTCTCAACAACAAATCCTAAAAATACATATGGAATTGTAAAAAAAGCCATATGTATTGCTAATAGGGGGAATATAAGGGGAGTTAATGTTTTTCAGCAAGATGATAAAGGAATAAGAGCATTTGCGCCTAAATCGTATAAAGTCATATAGCAATTAATTAGTTGATTATTATAGTTGTTAATATATATTTTTAATCTTAAATTGCAATATGAAATTGAACAGTATCTAAATCCACAATTCTATTAACTTCTTTAAGAAAGACATCCTAGAAGGGGTCTATAATTTAGAATCTTGCGGGGCAAATTATTACACCATTGAAGTATTTGTTGAATTGTTTCCTCTGAAACGGCTTTTTTGTATTCCTTTCGGTATACATATACAAAGTAACCCATAATGTCTTTAGTTCGATCCATGTTCTCAAGTAGAAAAAGGTCGAGCAAAATAAATAGACAAAATTTCATTTTCTAAATTAGATATCTCTGCAAATATCTCTGCAAACTCTAAACTGTTATCTGCAGTTATTATTTTACATAAGTATGCTAGATTAACATCTTTAAACGTATTTAACCATGTATGCAGTGTTTCTTTTACAGCAGTAGCCCATGCTGATGTACATCGTAAAGCCACATACAATCTGTTTTTACGCTCAGGTAAAGAGATTAAAGTATGGTCTGTCTTATCTACTGTTCCACGGACGGTATCTAATTCCCAATGTTTGAATTCCTAGCGCATTTCAATATTAGGATCGCGAAGCTTTATGAATTTACTAAGTTCTCGCTTATGTTTTCTAGAAATAGATTTTCGTTGGGAACGCCGTACTACTAATGGTAAATCAATTGCTTTTATACCTAATACACCTTTGTGAAGATAGTTATATAAAGTTTTAACACAAACCATTTCATTACGCATAAACAAACCCTTATGTTTAGCATATCCAACAGCAGCATCAAAGAACCAATGATCATCTAGAGCCTTGCTTTCAATCCAATTTATAAAAGATTCTATAGCACCAACTCTCATGGTATTAAAGGAGTCCACACGTTGTCCTTCATATGTTGCTTGTTCAGAATCAGCTAAATATATAAGTTGAGAGTTACCTTGTCGAATTTGAATCACAGTACCGCGTTTTAATTCTGTATAAATAGTTGTTCTAGAACGGCCTAGTGCACGTGAAATTGCAGTAATACTATCTCCTAGAATGATTCTCTTTTCTAAATAAAATCTTCTTTGAAGTTTAAGTGTTTGTTTGTGCGTAATGTCGTGTTATGATTAATATAGTCCATAGTGATTACCTCGGTTAGATTTTGATTAGACACCTAAATCATAACACATGGTTCACTATGGATTTTTTATGTGTTCAATTTCATTTTACAATTAAGCAATAATTAAAATTTATTAGCCGTTATTTATCAAAATATCTTTGTATATATTAGATATTTTATATTGAAAAAATGCTTAATTAACCTTTATATTGAAAAACTTTATTGTTAAATCCTTTCTATAATAAGAGTGAACTATTAGTATGGTAAAATATAATAAATTAAGTAATATATGAGTTGAAAATGGGTTATTATTGTGGAGAAAATCGATGGTAAAATTTTTAAAAAAAAATAAAATAACTATATTGATATTGCTTCTCGTTACTTGTGCAATAAGTTGCTTTTATATTTTTTTTGATAATAGTCGTAATCTAATAAACTCTATAGCATCTATTCTTGCTATTCCAAGCTTGATTGTATCTTTTGCTGTCCTTAAAGTAATAGATATAAAACCAGAAAACTTAGAGGCCTATCACCGACGTCGACAGGTTAGTGATAATGAAAAAAAAGCTAATAAAAAGAGAGCAAAAGTTTTTTTTGATGCACATTTAAGTGAAGTGAATCAGTTAAATAGAACTTATAAAATTTTCTATAATAACATTGTTAATAAAATAGATAACTCTAAATCATCAAAAAATATTTGTTGTAAAGGAGTTTCTCTTTTAAAAGATTTATTTGAAGAAACAAAAGACTATATTTTTGTTAATTTTTTAGTTGAGATGAATGATTTAGGTGAGTTGCAATCCATTAATTATGTTACACTCTCTATAGTTGAGTCAAAAGATGAAGAATTATTAAAAAATAAGTTATCTAGAATAGAAGCAGTAATAAAAAAAGATACATACAATGAAAGTGATATACAACTATTAGAAGAGTTGTTTGGTAGCGTTGGTTTAATAGAGCGATATATAAAAACGTGCTATCGAGTTTATGAGGAGTTTGAGGAGGAAAAAGCTAATGAAGTTTAGTTTTATTACAGTAGATCAACCAGTAGGAAGGTTTTATATTGCTAAAATTAATGCTGAAATATTAATTCCAATATCTCAATCTGATACAAGAACACCTTATAACTCAACAGGTATTCAAAGGAAATTAAATATGGAAAGAGTCAAAGATATTGCTAAATATTGTGAGCTAACAACGGCAATGTTTCCAACTCCTATCATCTTGTCAGCGAATAGTAAATATTTTAAATTTTATTCAGATAAAAATGAACCACAAGAATATAAAAACTTAGAGGCGGGCTATTTTGATATTGATCTTGATGCAATTGTTCAAGATCAAGAATTTTTTTCTATTGTTGATGGTCAACATAGATTGGCGGGAATAGATAAATCTAGAATGGCTAGGGAGTTTGATTTGTTGGTAATGTTTGTTTTTGATACCCAAGCTTATCAAGATGCAGAAATCTTTTCTACAATTAATTTGAATCAGAAGCAGGTTTCAAAGTCATTAGTTTATGATCTTTATGGACTTACTGATGAGATGACGGTAGAAAAGTTTTCTCATGAAATTATTAAAGTGCTAAATACAGTAAAAGTTTCATCCCTAAAAGGGCGAATTAAAATGTTGGGATATAAAACTGATAATTTTAAAGACTCAGGGGAATTGGTTAAGCAATATGTTTCACAAGCTGCATTGGTAGATGAGCTACTTCCCCTTATTAGTCAAGATATAAATGAGGATAATGGGTGTGTTAAAAGAGGTCAAGCTGTTAAAAATCCGAATGATCAAAAGTTGATTCTAAGAAAGTATTTTTATGAAGATGATTTATATTCAGTGGTGGTAATCTTAATTGGTTTTTATAATGCTTGGCTGGACATCATCCGTAAATATTTTGAAGAGAGTACCATTATGTTTAAGACGATTGGATTTATTGCATCCTTCTATATATTTAAAGAGCTATATAAAAGACTTGAGAATGATAAATTATTTGTTAATGAAAAGTATGATGTTAGTGAGATTATGAATAATGAAGATTTATATATTGATATAAATTTGATAAATAGCTATAAAATGTCTTTTTTGAGAATGATGGAGGAATTTAATTTTACAGATATAGATATTAACTCCATATCTTCAAGTAAATCTGGTGCTAAAAGCATAGTTAATAACCTAACCAAGGATATTTCTGAAAATAAAAGATGAATAGAGGGATCAGGAAAATTTATTTTTTTATAATCAGTTAGAAGAATTATGATAACTTTATATCGGTAGAATTATAGTGAAAGCGAATTTGAGGTCATTACGGAGACCTATAATTGGGGACACGCTGTATTCCAGGGTTGGTTATGGACCGAAGGGAATCCCGTACGCTGTATAATGAACATATACTTTAAAGGTGATATGGTATATGTAGTTGAATGAGGCCCAAAATGAGTAATTTAGATTTTACTATTGGCTGTACAGTTACTTTCTTCAGCAAGAAGAGGAGAACTCTACCGAATTTAAATAATGGAATGTACTATCCTCATTTTGTTATAAAAGGTACTGAGGAATATCTTGGTATTAACTTTATTGATGGTGAAGATG
>OGGB01001898.1_pt1 | contig 13022 bp, 16 predicted proteins | sample 1571111 | NCBI WGS metagenome assembly OGGB01 (sample SAMEA2582067, study PRJEB24529) | metagenome | biome: Human gut stool | place: China | collected 2011
AGGCCGAGCCGAAGGCCGAGCCGAAGGCCGAGCCGAAGGCCGAGCCGAAGGCCGAGCCGAAGGCCGACGAAGGGCTGATGGCGCGGGCCATTGATCTGGCGTCCGAGCTGATGGCTGCTGGAAATGTCCGTGAACTGCGAAACCAGCTCTCGCAGGTCGGTGCGTCTCGAGTGAAGAGCATGGACGCAGAGCAACTGCAGAAGTTCGTGTCATCTGTCGAGGCCCTGGATGCCTAGCAAGCACGCCGTTCTAGGCCCGTCAGCTGCGGCACGGTGGCTCACCTGCACTGCATCGGTTGCCATGGAAGAGACAGTACCCAGGCAGCCTGAGGCAGATTATGCCCGAGAAGGCACTCTCGCCCACGAGCTGGCTGAGTTGACGGCGTCGCTTGAGTTGGGCCTCACCCCGGCGGGGGTGTTGGATGCGAAGTTCGCTGCGTGGGAGAAAGAAGCCCGTGAGTTCTTCGGTGAGTCTGCAGAGACCGAGCTGGAGGCTATGCGAGACTTCGTCGGGTGGTACGTTGACTTCTTGGATGAAGCCCGTGGTGATGACGGGGTTGTCTTCTTGGAGCAGCGACTACCCGCCGGGGTCGACGGGTGCTGGGGGACGAGCGACTCAGTCATCGTCACGACGGACACAGTCCACATTGTTGATTTCAAATATGGCAAGGGCGTCGAGGTGTCGCCGGTGGCGAACCCACAGCTGATGCTGTACGCACTTGGCGCGCTGGACAAGTACCGAGACCTCATCGATACGACGACGAAGGTCAAGATGTCTATCCACCAGCCTCGAATCAACAATGTGGGCTCGTGGGAGGTCACCCCTGAGTACCTCACGACCTGGCGCGAAGAGGTTGTCCGACCGGCCGCAGCGAAGGCCCTGTCTCGTGACGAGGGTGAGTTCCACCCGAGCGAGAAAGCATGCCGCTTCTGTCCGGCCGGGGGTGTGTGCAAAGCACGCGCTGAAGCCCTCGTCAACGACGCCTTCAGCGACGAAGACCCTCGTGTCATCTCACCAGAGGACCGGGCGTTATATTTGTCGCGTGTCGGCGAGTTCAAGGCGTGGCTGAAGGCACTCGAAGAAACCTCACTCGACCTTGCGTACAGCCAGGGCGTGGCGATACCGGGGTGGAAGGTCGTTCGATCTGGAGCCCGGCGGGTGGTCGCCGACGAAGACAAGGCATTCGCTCGACTCGAAGAAGCTGGATACACCAGTGACCAGTTCTCCAAACGAAAGATCTTGGGTGTGACAGAGCTAGATCGTCTCGTCGGCAAGGCGAACTTCTGGGATGTACTCGGCGACGCGGCGCACACCCGGCCGGGGCGACCGTCTCTTGTACCTGAATCAGACAAGAGGCAAGCGATTACAAAGAAATCTGACTATAAGGAGATGTTCAATGACTAAGCAGGTCATAATTGATTTTGATCGGTTCGACGAGTGGAAGTCCTCTTCTGGCATCGAAACCGACGCAGAGATCTGTCGCACGGCAGGCCTCCACGCAGCAGCGATCAAGCAGCTGCGTACTGGGTATCGGCAGCTATCCATCAAGGTGGTCACCGGTTTATACGAGGGGTACGGAGTCAAGTTCGACCCCAAAGACCCGAAATCGTTCTATCGCTACAACGACAACTAAGGATACAAAGAAATGGCAGCATCAACTCGTCTCACCACTGGAGAAGTTCGTCTCTCGTTCACTCACGTTCTCGAGCCCTACGCTCACCCTGAGTCGGACGCTGACCCGGCCTACTCGACTGTGATCATCATCCCGAAAGACGACGAGAAGACCCTCGGCAAGATTCGTGCCGCTCAGCAGGCCGCTCTTGCTAAGGGCAAAGACACCAAGTTCAACGGCAAGTTGCCGAAGACCTGGACCGACACTCTCCATGACGGTGACGACAGCGAACGGCCTGAGTACGCTGGCTCGTTCTACATGACCGTGAAGTCCCAGCAGAACCGGCCCCCGCTTGTGGTTGACCGCGACAAAGAAGAAATCATTGACCCCCGCGAGATCTATTCTGGTGTGTACGGGCAGGTGGCAATCGACGCCTACGCGTTCAACGTGAGTGGAAACCGTGGAGTCACTTTCCAGCTGCTCGCTGTGCGCAAGCTCCGTGATGGCGAGCCGCTCGGTGGCGGGGCACCAGTGAAGGTTGACGATGTCTTCGATGACCTCGATGACAACGAAGCCCTGATCTAGGCATGGTACGACAGACCCCGGCGGGTGCACCCCGCCGGGGTCTTTCTTTAGGAGAACTTATGGACATTCTTTATGTAGACATCGAGACCTATGCCCATCTCGACCTGCCTGAGGTTGGCGAGTACAAATATGTCGAGGCCTACGATTTCGAGATACTTATGGCGGGCTGGGCGATAAACGATGGCCCCGTGGAGGTCGCTATCGGAGAAGAAGCCATCAGGGCGATACCCGGCCTGGACGACCCGAACGTCTTGAAGGTCGCACACAACGCGAACTTCGAGCGGACGTGCTTCTCTCACTTCTTCAACTTAAACCTACCCCTTGAGTACCTACCGGCCGACGAGTGGGAGGACACAATGGCCCTCGGTGCGAGCTGGGGTTACCCTCAGTCACTCGAGGCCATGGGCAAGGCGCTCGGTGTCTCAGACAAAGACCCGGTCGGTACCCGGCTGATTCGGCTCTTCTCGAAACCCCAGCCTCGAACAGGTCAACGCGTGATGCCACACGAGAAGCCTGATGACTGGGCACTGTTCGTCGAATATTGTCGCCAAGACGTCGTCGTGCTCAGAGACATACACCGTGAGCTTCTCGCGCGACATGGCGGGTGGCACCCCGGCGAGCGAGAGATCTGGTTAGCCGACAGGTGGGTGAACGACCGGGGTGTCCGTATCGACACTGCTCTTGCCGAAGCCGCCGTTGAGGCAGACGCAGAAATGAAGGCAAACGCCCGGCGAGAAGCCCAAGAGCTCACTGGTGTGGATAACCCTGGTAGCCGAAACCAGTTGCTCGAGTATTTCCACGAGAAAGGCACCGGGTCAAGCCGAGACCTGACCGACCTGAAGGCAGAATCTGTATCTGCCGCCCTTGCTGACCCCGCCGTGACCGGCGACCCCCGGCGGGTGCTCGAAATACGACAAGAGTTGTCGCTCACCACTGCCTCGAAATATCAGGCCGCGTTGACTCGAGTGAACTCGGACGACCGTCTTCGCGGTAGCTTTCGATATTTCGGTGCGCACACCGGCCGGTGGTCGGGTAAGGGCGTACAGCTGCAGAATCTGGCGTCCGACTCACCAGAGAACGACGAGATCTCGGAGAGGCTCGTCATGGAGACCATTCTCGGTGAGCCGCGTACCGCCCGCCAGCTGAAGCAGATGGTGCGGACAATGTTTCTTGGGCCATTCACTGTGTGTGACTACAGTGCGATCGAGGCGCGAGTTCTTGCCTGGCTCGCCGGCGAGCAATGGGTCTTGGACGCTTTCGCCGCCGGCCGGGACATCTATGTCGAGACTGCCTCACGTATGTTCCACGTCCCATACAACGAAGCCATAGCTCTGCGCAAGAAAGGCAAGGTCGCTGTACTGGCTCTGGGATACGCTGGCGGCGTCGCCTCGATGAGGGCCATGGGTGGTGAGGGCACCGACGCCGAGCTCAAAGGTATCGTCCAGCAGTGGAGGGCCACCAACCCACGAATCGTTCGCTTCTGGAAACAGATGGACGTGGCTTTTCGTCGTGGGAACGGGCAGGTCGGCGAACACATCAAGGTTCAACGCACCCCCTACGGCACACATCAGCTCGTTCTTCCTAGTGGGCGAAGTATCAACTACCACAACGTGCGTATCCAAGAAGCGGAGAAGTTCGGCAAGATACAGAAGGTCATCACGTTCGACGAGCCGCGCCCGCCGTATGCCCGAGTGCAGACGTATGGCGGCCGCTTGACCGAGAACGTGACTCAGGCCGTCGCCCGTGATCTTTTGGCGTCAGGTCTCGTCTCACTAATAAATCTCGGTATGGCACCTGTTGCACATGTCCATGACGAGATACTTGTTGAGGGGGGCGATGTCCACTCAGTCGCTGCGGCGATGGGTGAAGACCCCGCCTTTGCCCCGGCTTGGTCGGCAGGTTTGCCGCTCAAGGCCGAAGGGTACAACTGCAACCGCTACCGAAAGGACTAGCCGAAATGACCATTATGTTCAGCAACGCGAATGACGCGTTAATCCATATGGCGAGGGTTCTACAGACTAAGGGTCGTGTGTTCACCGGGCGTACTGGGGACGTGACCGAACTGAAGAACGTGACCTTCACCCTGACTCGTCCACTGGAGCGTGAGGTGACTGTGCCACCCCGGCGGGCGTCGCTCGCGGCACAGATCGCCGAGACCCTCTGGGTGTTGAGTGGGCGCAACGACGTCGAGTTCATCTCGCATTATCTGCCCCGCGCCAAAGACTTCTCTGATGATGGCGTGACCTGGCGGGCGGGGTACGGGCCGCGTCTGCGCAACTGGCACGGCGTGGATCAGCTCGACGCGGTCGCCACGATGTTGGCGAATGACCCGACCACCCGCCGTGCAGTCATCAATCTTTTCGACCCTGCCGCCGATCTTCTTTCTGACTCGGTGGATGTGCCCTGCAATAACTGGTTGGTGCTCCAGCTGGTCGATCGCGCGGGCGGGCCTGAGCTGGACCTCTTTGTCTCCACTCGCTCCAACGACCTGATTTGGGGGTGGAGCGGCATCAACCAGTTCGAGTGGTCGGTACTGCTCGAGGCGATCGCCTGGATCGTGGGCGCCACCCCCGGCCGGGTGCACTACAACATCGCGTCGCTGCATTTCTACCCCCGCCATGCCCAGATGGTGGCCGATGTGGCGGCGTACGCGGGCACCGAATGGCCCGCCGGTGGGCAACCAGCTATGACTGGTTGCCGTCACACCCCCAGCACCGCTCAGGGCCGCTTCAAGCTGTTTGAGGCAGAACTTGCTCAAATCGTAGGGTACGCAGAGCAGCTCCACCGAGGCGAGACCGAGCCGCCGGGGCTGTATGCGCTGCCCCTCTTCAGGTATTTCGCCGAGGTTCTGCACAACCACTGGCGCAAGCAACCGAAACTCCCCGACGACCGCACCTTCGTTCAGACTCGCCCGGCTGGCACACCCGCTGGGGTGAAGGGCGCGGTCAAGCTGAAAGAAGAGAAAGGCAAGGTATACAAGGGCTCATGGTGCGCCCGTGGAGAACTGTTCAGTATTCTCCCGAATATCGCGCGAAAGATTGATCGGCTAGGCCACCCCGGCGCGGGTGACAGCGAGTGGGACACTCTCGTCGATCTCTTCAACTACATTGTTCTGTACCGCTGCTGGACCATGGGTGACCCAGAAGCAGAGAACTTCGCCACTCAGGCAGAGAGGTTATTCTGGTACACCTACTCGGACTCAGGGCGCAAGCTGTGGGCGGGCAAGACCGAAGAGCAGCTGAACGAAGAGATTCGTGAAACGTTCAACGAGTTTCTCGCTGCTGTAGAATCGCAGAAGTCGTACGACAGGTGGACTCGCCAAGAGATCATCCGCCAGATCGTGGCCAAGGTCGCGTGCCGCCGGGTCTTCCAAGAAGGGGCAGGAGAATAAGTTGAAAGCGTATGTACTGACCTACAAACGAGTCGATCGTCAGACAACTATTGGCAACATACCTGAAGAGTTTCACCCGATTCTCACGGTTGTCTGCCATAAGGACGAAGAAGAGGCTCTGCGGCATGTGTTACCCGCCGGGGTCAACCTCTTGTCCCACGAGGTTGTTGGGGGCAGCGCGGTGCGCGAGTTCATCCTCAACCACCACCGTGAGCACGAAGCAGACCCGCGCTTCGTCATGTTCGACGACGATCTGGCGTTCAATCTCCGTGTAGAAGACCAGATCATCGGCATGGACAAGCTGGGTGAGGATGATCAGTTCGAGGCCTTCAGTGACCTCTTCGACGACCTGAACCAAGCCCTCGCTGCGTACCCGCTGGCGGGGGTTCTGCCCCAGGCATTCGCCAACCGTCGAGAGCCAGACGTGCGGTGGTACATCAATACACGCATGTACGCATGCTGGGGGGTTAACGTGAAGATGCTCGATGAGGCGGGCATTAAGTTCAACCGCGTGACCTATGCTGACGACTTCGACGTGCAGATGCAGGTGCTCGAGGCTGGGCTGGACTTTGTTGGTTTCAACTGGATAACGATCTCGGAGGTCAAGCCACCAAAGAGCGCCAACCCCGGCGGGGAGTGGACGACTGACCGTTTGGCTGGTGTAGAGAAGAAGATCGACGCGTACGAGGTGCTGCGCGAGCTTCATCCAGAGAACGTCACGTGGCACATCAAGAAGGGCGTCGACCCAGACGAACTTGAGGCGAAAGACGTCAAGATTCGCATCAACTGGAGGCGGTTTGGCCGAAAGACGGGGCCGCTCGAGAAATAATTAATTATTTATTTACCCCAACATAACCCGAGGTCAACGCGTTATGTTGGGGTAAATAAACAGAAAAATTCACGAAATTCTCGCTCCAGGATTTGCGTTCGCGCCCCGAATGAGGCATAATTAAAGTAGAGGGGTTGAGCTGAGGCCCCCAGACGAAAGGTAAGTGAGATGGAATTGGTAGTTGACTTCTCGGTCTTCGAGGATGGTAGCGTGGCTCTCTCGGTAGCGGGTTCACGGATCGATGAGGGTGGTGTGGAGGCCGACATGGATCTCCGCGATGAGCTCTCGCTCTTGGTGGACGACCTGCGTTTCGCCCTCGAGGCGTCCGAGTTGACCCCCGCCGGGCGCTGGCACCAGTCAGGTGAGCCTGAGATCGCCGACGGCGTCATCACCGGCCACTTCTTCGTGGTGAACTAGGGGGCGCAGGCAGATGTGGAATCCCCGAGAGGTTCTCGGGGCCACATCTTGCCAGTCCACCACCGGCTTGGAGGTTCTCCAGGCCGGTGGGCTGGCGGGATGGGACCCCAAGCTGAAGAGCACGTACGTATTGGTCGATGGTGAACCCCTTGAGCTCCCCACGTCGAGGGCCGTCGTGGCCACCACCCCCGCCGGGGTTCGCGTGGTTGGCGAGGCGGTGTCCCCCAAGTACCACCCCGCACCGAATGAGGTTCTGCTCCCCTACATGGATCAGCTCATCGACGAGTTCGGTGTGGACACCTGGCTCACCGGGTCGTACCACGGGGGGTCGGTCGTGTTCGTTCAGGGTTTCTTGCCCTACACCCATCAGGTGGGCGGGCTGGAGGTCCAGGACACGGTCACGATGATGACGTCTCACGACGGTTCATTGCCCACCTCGGTCCTGATCGAACCTTTGTGCGCGAACCGGGCCATGGTGAACATTGATCTCGTTAAATCGCCGCACAGCGTCGCGTTCCGACACACCGGCGGGGCGGCGGACCGAATCGGCAAGAACATCGAGGTGTTCCACGAGCATGTATACACTTACCTGGATCGGTGGGGTGAGGTCGGCGCTCAGCTAGCCGGGGCCACCGCGACGCACCGTGAGCTCGAGAAGATGCTTGTCGACATATACCCAGAACCCCGCCAGGGGGCATCAGCGACGAGAACTCGGTGGGAGGCGAAGATCGAGATCATGCTTCAAGAAGCGGCGCGAACCTCGGCCACCCCCGGCCGGGTGACCTTGTTCGACACGCTCGTGGGTGGCGCGACCTGGTTCGACCAGTACTACCCCTCGCGGGGCAACCGCCGCGAGTACAACCGGGCAGTGCGTTCTGTCCAAGACACCCGTGGAAAGTCTGAGTTAGCCGCTAAACTGCTCAGGTACGCAAGTTAGGAGAAAGATGTGAACAAGTACGACGCAGACTGCATTTTGCTCGAGATAACCCGCATCAGCGCGAACGAGTGGAGGGTGAAGGTTGTTGATGCTGACACCAGCCGGAGTGAGGTGGGGTCACTGGCGAAACTCGACGGCATGTTGCTCAAGTCACGGGCACTGCGGTACGAGGGTGACGATATGGTCATGGACTTCTTGGGCATGCTCGACGATGAGTTCACCGACCTCGGCGCCAATTTCGACTCCACCATCCATCCAGTATATGGGGCAGCGACCTACGTCGTCATCCTCACACCGGCGGGCTAGGGCTCGTTCGCAAGAAGAAATCTACAGAAAGGTACAGAAATCATGGACTACAGCGACTACGGTATGTTGTACGGTCTCTACGAGGACGGCGGTGTCGCCCGATACCAATCACCTGGCCGGGGCTTCGTGCATGGGGGGTACTGGGTTCGCCCCTTGTCGAAACGCCCCCACCGGGCCGCCGTGGATTACGCGATTCGGCTCATCCTCACTGCTGAGGGCTTTCGCCCTGACGAGTGGACCGTCGAGAAGTACGAATGGGGCCTCGACCAGTTCGGCGAGGACATTCTCTGGATCGGCATAAACAGTTAGCTACGACAGACAGACCCGCCGGGGTATTGGGTACGGTACCCCGGCGGGGGGAAGGTTCAGCATGATGACACCGGTCACGGGTCTGCAGAAAGAGTTCATCCGGCAGGCAGCTAAGTGGGACTATTGGGTACACCCCCTCGTTGTGTACCGTGCAGCGGCCAAGTTCGCGGTGCGCACATCGAACAGGAAAGAAGTTCTTGACAAGGCCCTGAGCGAATCGATCACTATGGCGGAGCGGCTGCACGACTGGGGGTACCTTGAGTTGTCGGTCGACGATGTGACGGGCAACCGGCTCCACATGATTCGGTTGACCGACGAGGCGAAGAAATTTCTGAAATATTCTCGAAATTAGGTCTCCAGGATTTGCGTTCGCGCCCCGAATGAGGCATAATTAAAGTAGAGGGGTCGAGTTGGAACCCCGGATAGAAAGGTAAGTGAGATGGAACCGGCAATCGCAGCTCAGGTCGAATGGGGTTCGTTCGAGGCAGTACCCGCCGAGGGTGACCGCACCAACCTCCAGTGTGACGGGTATGTGTTCGAGGACTGGGGTGAGGCGCTTGTCGCCACTGAGGGCAAGGGCTACGTGACCGCCCTCCGCGAGCTGGCCGACAAGAAGGGTGCCGAGATCACCAATATCGTCATCTTCGCCGTCAAGGGTCAGGTCGTGAAGATCGATGTGGATTGGGTTGCCTGTGGTTGCGTCTTCGGGTACGAGGGTCGTGGCTGCAGCTGCAACGCTGACATCCTCGAGCGGGTGATTCGCATTGCGTCCTAACCCGCTCATCCCCCGCCGGGTCAAGCTGGCGCTAGCTTTGATAGTTTTGGCCGCGTCCTGCATCGGGGCGCTGACCACCATGGTACCGGGCAACGGTGCTACGTTGGGCATTGTGCTCTCGTGCACGTACCTCGGGTACTGGATTCATGAAGGTATAAATGACCGCGACGAAGACTAGTCGCAGATAGGTAAGAACAATGGAAATATACATCAACACTGACGCACTGCCCGAGGGCTATGACATCAATTTCCACAGCCGCGAAGAATGGCGCTCGATTCACCGCGAGAATGAGGGTTTTCTGCTGGTGACCCCGGCCGGGGTCAAGAATTTCGACGTCCCCCAGCACCACCGCAGTAAGGTCTACGACCTCATGTACGAAGAGCGGAATCTTGCCCTCTGCGCCCTCGCGCTTGCTCTGCTCAAGAAATCACCCAAGACGAAGAGGGTCGACGTACTCACGTGGGTCGCCCCGTCGTGTGGGCTGGTGTGGAACATCTTCACGGAGCTACCTGGTGTTCGCCCCGGCGCGACGGTGGGTGAAGTCCGCAAAGCGCTGAAGGCGAAACTCACCAAGTACACCGAGCAGGTGCCCGCTGAGCCAGTGTCGGTACCGAAGTCGGTCACGATCAAGATTCGCAAGAAAGACCTGAAGAAGGTTCGTTTCGCCGACCCGGCGGGGCGGATGATCTACGGCAACATCATCGGCTCGCCTGGGTCGGACAAGTCGTTCTCGATTCGCACCAAGGGCGGGTCGGTTGACTACCTCGCCCGTGAAGAATTCAACCGCTCGATCTTTGGCTTGCCGTACGAGCAACGTTTTCTGGCTGTCGCTGCTCTGCTGAAGCGCAAGCTCGATGCGCTCCCAGAAGGTACGCTTGTGGACGCGGTGGAGATATTCAACTTCACCCCGAATTGCAACGAAGACACGCACCTCGACGGTTCGTCACTGTTTCTGCCGACACCCGGCCCGCACGCCGGCAAGAGCATCTCGGTGGACACGTGGTGTGCGGTGATCGACAGTGTACTGGCTATATACACCAAGCCGGGCGCCAAAGAGGTGGTGGTCGAGCTGAACGATAGCGACCTGGGACGTGTGGAGTTTCGCGATTTCGACTATCGTGCACCGTTCGACACCTTCGATGTTCACCCCCTCCCCGACATTGGCTTCACCGTGACCTTCTTGGACGGCACGAAGAAGCGGTTCACGCCGAAAGGCAACCACCGCAGCAACATCTACAACGCCCGCTTCGAGGACCGCCCCTACGCGGTGGCTGCGCTCGCGGCAGAGAAGGCGAAGTCGAAGACCCGAAACGGTCTCGTGACCGTCGCCCTCAACGAGGTCACCATGGGCGAAGCGCGTCACGCGATTCTTGACACCACGAACGACCTCTTGTTGCCCCTCACCATCGAGGGCATCAATGATCTTCTCGCTGAGAAGTTCCACATCAAGACTGTAGAATAATTCGTCGGGCAAATAGAGAAAGACCCCCGCCGGTTGCCACACCGGCGGGGGTCTTTTCGCTTATGCGCGCCTACTCGCCCATGCTCTTTAGTGCTGCAGCGGCGCTGGGGTCATAGTGGTCACCCTTGTTGAGAGGGGTCGCTGCGTCCAGCTTCTCTTCGATGCGTGACAACGACGCGGACACCTCAGGGTGCGGTTCCATCTCGACCGGGGGGTGCGACTTCACGTTGATGACCGCGATGACTAGGGCGAACACCGCAGGCACGAGTGGCAGCCAGAGCGCGAGCTGCTCTTGGGACAGAATGCCGTACCCGACGGCGATGGCGCCAATGATGGCGGACGCGCTGTAGAGAGCGGCGCGAAGGTTCGCGAGTTTCTGTGAATCCATGGTTAGAGGCCCTTCTTTTCGGCGATAGTGGTCAGAATGTTGATGAGGGTGGTCTGGTTCTCTTCGATGCTCGATAGACGTGCATCGAGCGACCCCTGGGTCTTTACACCAGCCCGGCCGGGGGTCGCGGCGTCTTTGAGTTCTTGTACCTGAGCGCTGATGTTGTCCAGTCGCTGGAACACAGCCCCCGCCGGGGTGGCGTGGCGTACGCCTGCCTGACCGGGCACACCGGGGCTTAGCAGATTGACGATTTGAGTGAGGTTGAGGTTGATCGCCTCGAGCATTTCTTTGGACATTTCTTCTCCTTCGGATACAACTTGTTCGACAGACTGCACTGCAGCCGCGCCGAGTGCCCGCTGCACCAGACCCAAGAACTGCTGCATGGGGAAACCCCCGCCGGGGTCAGTGTGGTCGGACTGCTTGAACCCACGGCTGATCTGTGCGTGGGTCGTGATGCCCTTCTCCCCATTGGCCAGCTGCTGGTCAGTCAGGTACCGGGCGGGTATGTTATGGCGACGACAGATGTCTGCAGTCAAGGCAGCGGTTCGGGCGAGAATTGCCTGTGACGGCCCGTCAGCCCACTCAGCTGCAGTCTGTGCTGCCCTGCCGGCCATCTCGATATGGATACCGTAGGCGTTGCCGACCTGCATCGCGGCCCACGCACATGCGCGCTCATCGACGCACTGCACGACCGAATCAGGGTCGACGCAATAGTGGGCGCTGGTGCCGGCGACCGGGTTCGCGAACCACGACGCGATGTTCTCCGCGATCTGCTCGCCCTCTGGGGTCTCCATCGTGTGCAGCACCACCCATATCGGGTTGAGGCCCGGCGACCAGGTGCAGTTCTGTGTTGGGTATATGGAGTTTGCGACTGACGAATCAGCCTCTGTAAAACTCATATGTGCCTCTTTCTATGTTTGGTGCCCCGGCGGGGACAGCTCAGCCCGCCGGGGTGTGGCCACTAGCACCCCTTGTGGGGCGGGGCGCGTGACTCGCTGTGGTCTGACGGGTCAGACCACAGTAGACTTTCGATATATCGGGACAGATCACTGGGCAGTGGTGGGGCAGGCGGCGGGTGCCGCATGTTGATGTGTGCCGTGAGCAAGTTGATGTGTGATGCCGCGAGAGACAGCGCCATACGTGCCCGGTCTTGGACGCGATATGCGTCTTCACGTGCATGCCGTGCATCTTGCTCGATGGTCTTCAGCTCGGTCTTGAGCACCGCGATCTCTTCACGCAGCATGGTTATTTGTGCCTGCTGGTGGTCGATCTTTGCCCGGTGCCTTTGTGACCTGAGCTCACCCACTCGCCCCATCCAGGCGAAGAAGGCCGTCGCCACCCCACCGAGAGCCACCCCTATCGCTGTCCACGCTTCAGGTGGTAGAATCATCCTCTATCTGTGTGTATGAGTTGAGTGTGTCTTGTGGGCTACATGGTGAAGAACCCGACGATATTCATGATGTATCGGCCGGGGGTGCGTATGCTGTCGGTTTTGAGCTGGCGACCGTTCGCCTCGACCCAGACGCCACCCCCGCCGGGGGTGGACGACTGTGCTTCCACAAGCGATACCGCCTTAGGCCCTGTAGCGGGTATCTCGAACATAACACCAGCAACGGTCTTGCCCGCTGGCACAGTGAAGTCCAGATGAACGACCCCCAGACCAGTGTTCGGGTCGAACGTCATGAAGTGCCGCTTGGCCGCATCAGCGCCGCCCGCATTGACCTCAGCACCACTGGCGCGCGACCACGAGAGCAGGTACGTACGCGTAGGTTCTCGCTGCACCGCACCACCCCCGGCGGGGCGTGCCTCGAGCGCGGCGAGTCGAGACATGATCGACGACAAGTCAGTGGTGGGCAGAGTCACAGTACCTCCGTCGTGGGACAGAGTCAGCTGTTGCCCAGACAAAGACAACACCTGTGGCACACCAACTCCGGCGGGGCCTTTCGGCCCAGGTTCGCCGGTCGGGCCTTTCGGCCCAGGTTCGCCGGTCGGGCCTTTCGGCCCAGGTTC
>OGGB01001903.1_pt1 | contig 13007 bp, 14 predicted proteins | sample 1571111 | NCBI WGS metagenome assembly OGGB01 (sample SAMEA2582067, study PRJEB24529) | metagenome | biome: Human gut stool | place: China | collected 2011
TGATTTTTCAAAGCCCTGCCAAGGGGCTGCGGAAAAATCAGCAAACGCAACCCGTTGCTGTTGCTTAGCCCGCGGGAGAATATCCCACCATCTCCGCCAACAAAAGGCATCAGCTCAGGCTGGTGCCTTTTTATGTTCTCCAGCCATTAAAAAGAATGTATCAATATTTTTTGCTCAGAATCTTCTCAAGCGTATCCGCAAACCTGACATCCTGCTCCTTCGTCCGCTTTTGGCTCCCCTTGGGGTGCTTTCCGGCACGAAGGAGCTTTTTGTTTTCATACCGCCGCAGCATAAGAGCGTCTATGTTGTCGGCGGTGTACTCCAGACCATTCTGGTTCAGCACCCGGGCGCACTTGGCAAGACACATACTCGCCAGCCCGTAGTCCTGTGTCACGACCACATCCCCCGGTTTTACCCGGTTCACCAGCGCAAAGTCTACGCTGTCAGCCCCTTTATCGAACACCAATGTCTGAGCACCTTCCCGCTCGATTTGGTGGGAGGTGTCGCACAGGATGATGACCGGAACGCTGAACCGCTTTGCAATCTGCAAAGTCAGATCGACCACCGGACAGCCGTCTGCATCGATCAGAACTTGTCGGGGCAAGACCCCTCCATTTGCTTCGCAAACGCGAATGGTCATGTGTGTTCCTCCATCACCCAGCGAAATGCTTTTGCGGTACGCAAATCGGCGTCTTTGAAATGCCCGCCGCTGTTCCATTCAAGCGTGCAGTCTGTGCCACGCGCTGTAAGCTGGCTGTGCAGGGTGCGGATATTATCGCCCACCGCAGCCATGACGGTGTTTTTCGTGCGTTCCTCCTTGTCGCCAAGGCTCAGATAAATGTGCTGCGTCTGTATCGGGTGCTGTTGTTCAAACTCCATCCAGCCCGGAAACCACACCGAGGGGGATGCAGCGGCGACACCGTAGAACAAATCGGTCTGGGTGGATGCCCACAGCGCAAACAATCCCGCCAGCGAATAGCCGCCCAGAATGATTTTGACGTTCTCCGGGAGGGGATACTGCTGATTCAGTGTGGGGATGACCTGTTCCGTCAGAAAGCGCAGCGTGTCCGCAGCATTGCCGCCGAAACCTTGTTTTCCCCACACGGCAGGAGACTTCCACGGGGAAAGTGCATCGTTCCAGCTTGCCACCGGAATGGCCGCAAATAAAAAATTCCGGCCGCTTTGTGCGATAGCATCCACTTCGTTGTCCATGCTTTGCTGCTCGTGTTCGCCGGTCATTTGGAGCAGTAGGTATTCTGCACTAGCCCTGCCGTAAATACGGCAAGGTCTGTTCCCGATTTGCATTGTCTGTGCAGTCACTGCGGCATCCTCCCGAAAAAAATTTTGGTAAGCCCAGTATAGCAGCTGAAAAAGCATTTTGCAATTCGAAAGGCGTTCGCATTCGCTGCAAGCAGTGCAAGTTGGTCAGAACGGTTCCCATATCAAATACACTACTTCCTCACCTGCGCTTCGATCTCTCCGGTAAACTGAAACCATCCATCCTCATAGTCCATAACAAAGTCTGCGTGATACTTGTTCAGAATAAGTTTTATATTGGAAAGCCCGAATCCATGAAGACTTGCATTCGGTTTTGTCGTTTGGATCGTATCATTTTTTATTTCGACCGGAAGGGTCGTATTCCGAACAGAAAACAAAAAGCTTTGTTTTAACACTGCAGAAACCCGAATCACCCGATCGTCCTCGATTTTTTCGCAGGCTTCAATGGCGTTATCCAGCAGATTGGAAAACAGGACGACCATATCCGATACATCAAAAGGCAGAGCCGATAAATCGTTCAGCTCGAAATCAATGTCGATCCCCTTCTGGATCGCTTCCGTTGCTTTCGTATTGAACAGTGCATCCAAGATCGCATGGTGAGAGTTGACGAGGAACAATCGGTCTGTCTGTTCCTTGGATACAGAATTCAAATATTGCTCTGCCGCATCATATTCCTGATTTTGCAAAAGATCTTGAAGTGTATTGAGATGTGCCTGAAAGTCATGTACCTTATGGCGCTGAGCCGTATAGAGCTGACTTGCGGCTTCCATATTTTTAGCCTGAAACTGGAGCTGCTGTTCCAGCGCCAAAACTCTTTCCTGATTTTCAACGGTCTTTTCCATTCGTTCCAAAAGATACAGCACTGCCACATTTGCGGCAAAAATCAAACCGCATACCGCAGCAATCACCATTTCGCTTGCGCTTTTACCAGTCGTCATGTACAGCAAAAGCACCAGCATCACAAAAGATGTTCCCGGAAACAAAAAATAAAGACCTGATTTTACGCCCGTCAGCTTGTTGGGGGTTCTCAAGCTCCTTCTTCTCCGCAGAAGCTTTCGAAATGTGTATGCCAGAAAAAGCTCTGCCGAATAGTTGATAACTCCATAGCTTATCATAAGCGGAAAACTTGTTTGAAAGGACGCTCCGTCCATTCCGCAGATAAAAGCACCTGCCATGCCAAGCCCAAAAGACAAACAATAGATCATGAGATAGTCTATACAGACTAAGAGCAGCAGCATTCCGCTGGAGATCTCTCTATACAATGTTCTTGCGCTCAATGTGTACGACAAAAGGATCATGCCGATCTTTACAGCCGGATCTCGGCCAAAGAAAACAAGCGGAACTTGCAGGATCCAGAAATTCAGAGCGACAAGGCACCCGATGCCCAACGTAAACTTCCAATTATCCCATCGTCTTTGGGCAAATGCATCCAAAAAGAAGATCAAAGACAGTGTATCGACCACCGTATAAAGAAAGCTCAAGAGATCGCCCATCGATTTTTCCCTCTCCACTTTAAGTAATGCTGTTTTAATTCCTTGTGGCTTTTAGCGCTTGAGGGCAAAACGATCCCTCCGCGTAAGTGCACCTTTTCATACTGCATCTGTTCGATGTACTCCATATTTACCAGAAAGGACTTTTGGATACGCAGAAACCCAAGGTCTTCCAACTTTTCCGATAAATCTGTCATATTTCCATAAAACCGATATTCGGTCCGTTCGTCGTGGATCAGGTGCATGATAACGATCCTCAGATTTGACTCCAGATAGAGAATATGATTTACCGGAATATCGATCAATTCCGAATTGACGGAGATCGTAATGATTTGTTTTTTTCGAACCACTTCTTTGACTGCATCCTCAAAATAGGATACCAGTCTTTCCTGCATATTGGTTTTCAAAAGATACCGAAACGCTTGTACTTCAAACCCTTCCGGCGCATACTGGATGAAGTTGGTCAGAAAAATGATCACGATCCCCGGTTTTTCTTTCCGAAGTCTCCACGCCAGATCGATGCCGCTGAAGTCTCCCATATCGATATCCAGAATCGCGATATCGTACCCCGCAAGGTCTTTGATCGCACAGGGATCATCAAACAGGTGAAACCGCACCTGCATTCCATTTTCTGCGCAATGCTTTTGGAGCAGCTCTGAAACCTGCTCCGTAACACGCCACTCATCATCACAGATCAATACATTCATCTGAAATTCCCCCCAAGATAAACGAACCGGCTTTTGGTTATTCAAAATATCTCATCCGTTCTCACAGCGATTATAATACGATTAGGCTGAAATCGCAAATAGTGCACTCTATAGGACAGAGCCGTGCCTTTTCATGACAGAAAAACCGTTTTTCGTTACCATAATGTGGATTTTTTCGTGGTATGAGCGTAAAACAAAACCACCTTCCCGCATTATAAAATACCAAGGAGTGTCGTCATGAAAGCACCGCAATATAACAGCAGTTTGCGCAAGAGGTTCCTCGCTTTCGCAGCTGCTCTTGTCCTTCTTTTCGCTCTTGTGTTTGAACTTTATCCAAGAAGCTCTCAGATCATCGATCTCTCCACCGGTTCCGGGCTTTCCAGAATGCTCCGATACGATGACGCGCAGGTCTATATCTTTGGCGAGATTCATCGAAAAGTAGAATACCAAAAGTTCAGCAATGCGCTATTCAAGTATCTTGTGGAGAAAAAAGGTGTGCGTGTCCTTTTGATGGAGCATGGCTATGCAAGCGGCTTTCTCGAAAACGAAACGATACAGAACCGGATGACCTTTTCCGATGCGTTCGATCAGTTTACGATATCCCAAGAGGACTACGAATTATTCCGGTGGATGTCGGAATTCAATCGAAACAGACCGGACAATGATAAGATCTCCATCGTTGGCGCAGACATCACGGATTCGATTGAGATGCTCTGCACCTTCTGCAAGTATCTTCTGAAAGATTGTGATTTTTCAGTAGCAGACAGAGAGACACAGATGCTTTTGATCGGCATCCAGAAATGCCGGTTGCAGTATCGTTTTCAAAACAGTCTGCTGCCACAGCTGATCGAGCAGATGCAGACTCGGCCGGAACAACTCGAATTAGTGCTGGGCGATAAGATGATCCATCTGGAGCGTGCTCTTCTAGGCTGGCAACAGGAGCTGACGTGCAATGAACTGAACGATTATCAGGCAGAGCTTCAACATGGCGGCAAGGCTATGGCTTATCGGGAGGATGCCCTGTATGCAAATCTCCAGCGGATCTATCAGGAAAATCCAACTGCAAAGTATTTCGGTTCGTTCGGGGCAGCACACGTCCAAATGACACGCTATGTTGGCGATGGAACGGTTTATTGGATCGATGATTGTTTCGTTTCACGGATGGCTGGTGAAGAAAGCTTCCTTGACGGCAAACTGACCGTCATTGACGGCATCGTGACCCATGAGATCGGAGATCTGGGCGAATCTGATACGAACCATATCATCTTGTATAATACCGCCCGCGCAAAGAATCCCGCCGCTGAAAACGGAAAGTTTTTTGCGGAAGCCCCTGACATCCCGGATGAAAAAATTGCGCAGTATGCAATATTGTTTGAGCACCCGGATCAGATCACAAGCAGCGAGGAGCATCCGGGCTGGTACTGGCTCAGCCATAGGTAAAATTTTCCCAAAAGCAAAATTTGGTATTGACAAATCCCAAATCCGTGCTTTATAGCAGTTTGCGTTTTTAATGCCCAAGCAACATCCGCAAACTGCATATCGCAAATATGCCGTTTTGACAGGCACTATTTTTGAAAATTGCGATAATATAGGCAAATTCAATACACTAAACCGTTGAAGCGGAGATAACGGCGAACCATGCTTGTACAGAGAGCCTGCGCAGCTGAGAAGCAGACCGGAAACAGTTCGTCAAGGAAAAGGCGGCCTTGCGTCGCTTTTCCCTGAAATGGACCGCTGAGGGTGCAGGGAACTGCGGTGCTTTTGCCGCACAGTATTCTGCAACGTAGGGCATACGTCAGTTGCCGGGGATGTGTTGGCATCCCGCCAAGTGCATGGGGTCGTTCCCATGAAGTCAGGGTGGCACCGCGGATCAAAGGCCAAGCTTTATTCGTCCTTGACAGAAGAAGGTTTCTTCTGTCCGGGGCGTTTTTCTTTTACACTCCTCCGGCAGAAGCGCCGGGGGAGTTTTTTGTTTGACGCAGAAAGGGGTAGCGGCCATGAAGATACGGCCTGCACTGGACGAAGTAAAAACCATTGCGGCGGCGGGCGGTTACAAGGTGCTGCCGGTCAGCGGCGAGATCTTATCGTGTCCAGCCTTGGCGTCACCGGCACCCGCAGTGAGATCAAAACCGACCTTGCCGCCATTGTAAAGGTGGTGCGGGAGAACACCAAGACGCCCTGCGCCATCGGTTTTGGCATCTCCACCCCGGAGCAGGCCGCAAAGATGGCAGGCATCGCCGATGGCGCGATCGTCGGCTCGACCATCATCAAGCTGCTGGAGCAGTACGGCACTGCCGCACCGGAGCAGATCGGTGCCTACGTCAAACGCATGAAGGACGCCGTGCGCGGATGACCGCGCACAAACAAAGAACATAAGTAAAAGCATCGGCAGCTTCCGCTTCTGAACCTCAGAAAACCAGCGGAGTCTGCCGATGCTTTTTGTTCTTTTTTTTGCAGCTTGCTCAGACGATGCGTTTGCCGTCCAGCACGGCCTGCTTCAGGGTATCGCCGTCATACACCAGCTTGAGGGAAAAGTAGGGATGCTCTTCCTCCAGCAGACGGAAAAAGAGCTTGTCTCCCTCCCAGATGGGCAGCGTTTGCACCTCAGACTTCTGCACCCACTGCAGTTCGCCCTCGGCGCAGGCATCACCCCGGATCATCTCGCCCTCCCACCGGTCGGCGGTGTACAGATGGATGAACTCGGTCATATTGCCCAACACAAAGGTCAGCAGTCCCCGGGCGCGGTAGCGCGTCAGGGTAAGGCCGGTCTCCTCCCGCACCTCCCGCACAAGGCAGTCCTCCGGGCTTTCAAACCGCTCAAATTTGCCGCCCACACCCACCCATTTGTCGTGGTTGTAGTCGTCCTGCTTTTTGATGCGGTGCAGCATCAGGTAAGCGTCCTCCCGCTCCAGATAGCAAAGGGTGGTGCTGAAGATGGGAAATTCCGGGTCCATAAATGCGCCTAAGTTCATGGGGAGTTCTCCTTTTTTGTCCGATGTTTTTTGTCAGTGCCCGAGAGGGCGGGGACGCTGACCGTATCTCTTTTCATAAAAAGGGCTGCTGCATGAAACGCTGTGCAGCAGCCCTTTGGGAAGTGTCTCCGCTGCGGATGCCCACAAAGCAGCGGATGCGCTTTTGTTCGTTATGCCTTGCGTCCGGTGCGTCCCTTGCCTGCGCTGTTCAGCTTGCGCACCAGATCGTTCTGGTGCTTGCGCTGGCTGGGGGTGGGCTGGGGGTCTTTGGCTTCCCCGGCACGCTTGCCGGCCTGGGCAGCGTCGGGGTCGATGCGCTCCAGCGTCCACTCCTGATTGCCGCCCGCCACATAGTTCCAGATCTGCGCCTGCGCGCCGTTGGCAGTGTTCATGCCCACAAGGTCGATGTACTTATCCGCCAGCACATTGCGGATGCGGGTGCGCCCGCTGCGGGTGGGCTCCAGCGCCCAGCACTGGCTCAGCCCGCTGGTGCGGCTCCACTGGTGCAGCCATGTGCCCTCCACCACGCCGCCAAGTGCCAGATCGATCATCTTGCCGGTAAAGCGGTTCTGGATGCGCCAGCGTCCCTCGCCCGCGTCCACAAACTGCCACTGCTGCCACGGATGGCCCGCATAGCTCCACAGCTGGATGCCGGCGCCGTTCTCCGTGTTGAAATCCTTTACTTCCAGTACCTTCCCGTTGGGGGACTTGATAATATAGTATTCCCCCTCCATAATGACGACCTGCGATGCCTTTGCCATAGAGCACAACTCCTTTCCGCTATGGTAGCCCTATTATACCCGATTTGCCCGCTGGCAACAAGAATGCTTTTCCATAATCTTTCTTTTGTTTTTTGTGCATTCTGTCGTGTTTTTGCAGCGCAAACGTTTTCGGAGGCCAGCAATGTTTTTTACCGGCGGGCACTTTGCACTCCGGCGCAGGTTGTGGTACAATAAAGCTATCCACTATTAAGGAGGGGATCTTTCATGACCAACGAGACTTTACAAACCCTTCGCAGCCGCCGCAGCTGCCGCGCCTACAAGCCCCGGCAGATCACGGATGCAGAGCTTGACGCCGTGCTGGAGGCCGGCACCTACGCTGCCAGCGCTATGGGACGCCAGAGCGCTAAGATCGTGGTCGTGCAGGATGCCGCTACCCGCGCCCAGCTGACCCGGATGAACGCCGCCGTCATGGGCGCCGACAGCGATCCCATGTACGGCGCACCCACCATTCTGGTGGTGCTGGCCGATGCCCACGCAAACTGCGCCGTGCAGGACGGCAGCCTTGTCATGGGCAACCTGATGCTGGCTGCCGCATCGCTGGGGCTGGGCAGCTGCTGGATCAACCGCGCCCGAGAGGAGTTCGACTCCGCCGAGGGTAAGGCACTGCTGAAAAAGTGGGGCATCGAGGGCGACTGGATCGGCGTAGGCCACTGCATTCTGGGCTACCCCGCCGCTGAACCCAAGCCCGCCGCGCCCCGCAAACCGGATTACATCGTAAGAGTATAAGGAGTTTTATGAAGCCTGATTACAAGCTGGTCGCAAAGGCCAAATACATCCACAACACTGCCGACCTTGCCAGCGAGCTGTGGCACGAGGTCTACAAGCGCTACTACCCCGCAAAGCAGCTGGACACCCTTGTGGAGGAGCTGCAAAGCGCCGACGCCATTGAAGCGGACATCGACAACGACGTGAACTATTTTCTGGTGTTTCTGGGGGGCAAGCTCATCGGCTACTTTGCGTGGAAGATGGAGAACACCGCCCTGCACCTGATGCACTTGTACCTCAAGCCGGAGTACCGCGGCAAGGCCATCGGCAGGGATATCGTGCAGACCTGCGAGCGGCTGGCCAAGGGCGAGGGCAAGGGTCGGGTGTGGTGCACCATCCACGCCAAGGCGCTGCCGGTGCAGCAGTTCTTCAAGGCGCTGCGCTACCGCGAGCTGCGCCCTGCCGAGCAGGAAAACGGCACCGTACCCCGTAACGAGCTGGTGTATGAGCATACCCTGAGCTGATTTCCGAAAAATCACAAAATTGCCATTGAAATTTTTCCGCATTTGTACTACACTGATGTAGTGTAATAAAGCCGCTGTCTGCGGGTATTCTGTGCAAAAAAGGAGACTATCATGGCGAAAGATCATCCCACCGGCAACTCCGGACTGTACCGGGCTTTTCTGCAGCTCAAGACCCCGGAGGAATGCTATCGTTTTCTGCAGGACGTGTGCAGCTATTCGGAGCTCAGCGCAATGGAGCAGCGCTACAACATTGCCGAACTGCTGGCCGACAAATGCATCTACACCGAGATCATGGACAAGACCGGTGCGTCCAGCGCTATCATCAGCCGGGTCAGCCGGGTGCTGAGCGCGGACGACAGTGTGCTGCGTGCGCTGCTGGAAGCTGAAAAAAAGTCCGCTGACTGATCCAAAGGCCGCGTACCGCCAAAAGGGCTGTTGCCCAAAGCTGCGGCACGCGGCTTTTCTTTTTGATATTTGATATGGGAGGTTATTCTTATGGCAAAAGCTGTTGTGTTTTTTGCAGAGGGCACCGAGGAGTGCGAGGCACTGCTGGTGGTGGACCTGCTCCGCCGCGCCAAGGTGGAGGTGCTGGTGGCAAGCGCTTCCGGCAGCCGGGAGATTTTGAGCAGTCATAAGGTACACATCACCGCCGATGCGCTGGCAGAGGAGGTCGATTATTCCGATGTAGATCTGGTGGTGCTGCCCGGCGGCATTCCCGGTACGCCGAACCTTGCCGCCAACAAGACGGTGACCGACACCTGCGTTGCCTTTGCAAAGGCAGGCAAAAAGGTAGCCGCCATCTGCGCCGCACCCAGCGTGCTGGCGGCACTGGGTCTGCTGGAGGGCAAAAACGCCACCGCTCACGCTGCATTTCAGGACAAGCTGGCGGGTGCCCATGTGCTGGACACCGAGGTGGTCGTGGATGGCAACATCACCACCAGCTACGGTCTGGGCGGCGCTATCCCCTTTGCGCTGGAGCTGGTGCGCCAGCTGGCCGGAGAAGCGGAAGCCGACCGCATCCGCAGCGCCATCGCCTACCGGCACTGAGGGGAGGTGGACTGTATGCGTTTTGTCACCTGCCGCCTGCCGGACGGCGTGGAGGATCCCGCCATCCTCTCGCAGGATGGCACACAGGTCTGGCCGCTGAGCTGGCTTGGGCTCTCCTACGAGACCCTGTCTGACGCCATCCCCTTCCTTACCCCGCAGGTGCGGTTCGGCTTGCAGCTGGCCATCAGCGGCATCCCCGCGCTGCCGGTGGAGGCCGTCACCCTGCAAAGCCCCATCCCCAGCCCTGCACAGGACGTAGTCTGTCTGGGCATCAACTACATGGCACACTCGGACGAGGCCGAAAAGTACTCTGCGGACGCCTTTGCCACCCAGCATCAGGACGCCATCTACTTCTCCAAGCGGGTCAGCCGCGCGGTACCGGACGGCGGCTTCATCGAAGCGCACACCGACCTTGTGCAGAAACTGGACTACGAGTGTGAGCTGGCGGTGGTGCTGGGCAAGGACGCCAAGGATGTGCCCGCCGGGCAGACCAAAGACTATGTGTTCGGCTACACCATCCTGAACGACGTCTCCGCCCGGGACGTGCAGACTGCCCACAAGCAGTGGTACTTCGGCAAAAGTCTGGACGGCTTCACCCCCATGGGTCCCTGCATCGTCACCGCGGATGAATTTGACGCCTACCCGCCCGCGCTGCCTATCCGCAGCCGGGTGAACGGCGAGCTGCGGCAGGATTCCAACACCAGCCTGCAAATTTTTGATATCGACCACGTCATCCACGAGCTTTCGCAGGGCATGACCCTGAAAGCCGGTACCATCATCGCCACCGGCACCCCTGCCGGGGTGGGCATGGGCATGGACCCGCCGCAATTTCTGCATCCGGGCGACACCGTGCAGTGCGAGATCGAGGGAATTGGCACCCTGACCAACACCGTGCGCTGAATCTCCTTGTGGAACTGCCCAAAATTTTACATGGATTTCAGTCCGATTGCACGAAATGCCGCCGCAGCACTGCTCTTTTGCGGAAAAATATGGTATACTATAAAATACTGATAAAAAATGCGGCGCATCCGCATCAAAGGGGTAAATGACATGAAGGAATACGCATTTGGCATCGATCTGGGCGGCACTACTGCCAAGGTCGGCCTGTTCACCACCAGCGGCAAGCTGCTGGAAAAGTGGGAGGTAAGCACCGATACTTCCAATAACGGTGCTCACATTCTGGAAAATCTGGCTGCTGCCGTGCAGCAGAAGATGCAGGAAAAGGGTCTGTCCGCAGACGAAGTTGAGGGTGTCGGTCTGGGCGTGCCCGGCCCGGTGCTGGATTCCAGCATCGTGCCCATCGTGTGTGCAAACCTTGGCGGCTGGGGCAACCGCAACGTGTCCATTGAGCTCAGCGAGCTGCTGGGCGGCATCCGGGTGCTGGTGGGCAACGACGCCAACGTGGCTGCGCTGGGCGAGATCTGGATGGGCGCGGCACAGGGCTGCCGCAGCGCCGTCATGGTCACGCTGGGCACCGGCGTGGGCGGCGGCGTCATCGTGAACGGCAAGGTCATCGACGGCGCTCACGGTGCCGGCGGCGAGATCGGCCACATCACCGTCAACCCCCACGAGACCGCTGTCTGCGGCTGCGGCAAGCGCGGCTGTCTGGAGCAGTATTCCAGCGCCACCGGCGTTGTGCGCTGCATGAAGAAACTGCTGGACGCAAACCCGGACACCGCCTGCACCCTGCGCGGCAGGGACTTTGAAGCCAAGGATGTGTTCGACGCTGCCCGTGCCGGGGACGCACTGGCCGCCCGTGAGGTGGACGAGATGGCCTCCACGCTGGGCATGGCACTGGCAAACATTGCCGCCACCACCGACCCCGAAATGTTCATGATCGGCGGCGGCGTGGCCCGCGCCGGGGAGATTCTGTTCAACCCGCTGGTGCGCCACTACAAGGAGTACGCCTTCCAGTCCTGCAAGGAGACTCCCATCAAGGCCGCCAGCCTTGGCAACGACGCCGGCATCTACGGTGCCGTGCGCCTGATCGTGGGTGCCTGATAAGGAAAATAGCCCGCCTTCACCGTACCGATCGGGCAGAAGACTGAAAACATAAGATCAAAGCAAAAAGAGATAGGCAACCCCTTTCGGGGAAACCTATCTCTTTTTTTGTTGGTGCTGTTTTGCAAAAGCCCTTAGTTGAACTTGAAGATCTTGCGCAGCTGGCGGTAGGTGGAAATGACCACCTTGTCGCCGCCGGGGAAGCGCAGGTCGGTCAGGCCGCCAAGGTTCACGCGTACGGCGCGGTAGACGCCGGGGGTGACGTGATCCTTGAGGTACTGCCACAGCTCTGCCTTTTTGGCGTGTGCTTCGGCGCTGCCGTCCAGCAGCAGGAAGATGTCGCTGACCGCCATCATCACAGAGAGGTAGTGCACCATGTAGGCGCGCAGACGCTTCTGACCTTTGAGTGCGTCCAGATCCTGACAGTCGATCATGTGCCTGGTGACCCGCAGCTGCTGGTCCACACGGCCGATCATCACGCTTTCGTTCACGCTCTGATCTGCGCGGCCGATGAAGTAGCGGTACAGATCCAGATCCATATAGTACATACTCTTGACGTAGGGCAGGGGCTGGTACACAAAGATGTTGTCCACATAGAAGGTGTGCTTGGGCAGCACCATGCCGCACTGGCGCAGCACCTCGGTGCGGTACATGACCGAGTGCATCAGCAGGTTCTGATCCGGGCGGAAGTGCCGGACGTGCACCCAGTCGAACAGGCGGTTCTGCGGGAACACGTTGGTGTAGCGCACGGTGTGGCTGGTGCCGTCCTCCACGTGCTCGTACACATAGTTGCAGATCATCAGATCCGGCGCGGTGCCGCGGGCTACCAGCGTAGTCAGGCGCTCCAGCACCTTTTTCAGGGCGTCGGTGTCCAGCCAGTCGTCGCTGTCCACTACCTTGTAGTACAGGCCGGTGGCGTTGCGGATGCCCTGATTGACGCCCTCGCCGTGACCGCCGTTCTCCTGATGGATGGCCTTGACGATGGTGGGGTACTTTGCGGCGTACTCGTCGCAGATGGCGGGGGTGTCATCCTTGACGGAACCATCGTCCACCAGAATGATCTCGGCCTGCTCGCCTGCGCTCAGCAGTGTTTCGATGCAGTGACGCATATAGGCTGCCGAGTTGTAGCAGGGCACGGCAAAGGTGATAAGTTTCTGCTGCATATTATAAATGCTCCTTTTTACATTGCATGATCCATGCCGGGCAGTCTGCGGGGGTGGCATGGAGATATGTGTTCTCATTATAGCATTTTCGCGCCTGAAAAGCTATCCTTCCCGGGCAGAAAGAGTGGATATCGCACATTTTTGCGCAAAGTGACGCTTTTTTCTGCCAAAAGTATCGGTTTTGTGGTATACTGATAAGGTTTTGAGCGATCGGCGCGTCAGCGCACCTACTTATATAACGGAGGAGACCATGGAAAACCCGCACAGCATTCTGAAAAAAGTTTTCGGCTACGACAGCTTCCGCCCCGGGCAGGAGGAGATCGTCAGCCGCCTGCTGG
>OGGB01001917.1_pt1 | contig 12959 bp, 9 predicted proteins | sample 1571111 | NCBI WGS metagenome assembly OGGB01 (sample SAMEA2582067, study PRJEB24529) | metagenome | biome: Human gut stool | place: China | collected 2011
ATAATTCAAAACATAAAGTAGAAAAGGATATTCCTAAATATCTTAAAAAGAAGGAATCGGCAGTATCTAAATCTAAGATGAAATCAAAGCATAAACACCAATACAAGGATTGTTTGTTTAATTCAGGTAATAGTTTTTGTAAAGGACAGTATTGCGTAATATGCGGAAGAATAGGTAAGATTAATTATTTTGAAACAGAAAAAACGGAAGATAATCGTCGTATACTTCTAATTAGTGATAAGATATTAGAAAAATATAAAGGATTGCCGATTTTTGAGGTCGATACATATTTGCAAAAGTATATATCAATAACTGAAAGTGATTCAGATTTGTCTTAAAAAATTTTATGGTTGCAAATTGACACCTTGTGTCAACCTGTATAAAATAATAATTAAAGCAAGTGCACGTGTTTTAATTATTATGGGAGGTCAGTTTTATGAACGGATTAAAATATATAAGAACAAAATGCAATTATAGTCAAAGGGCATTGGCTGAAGCGATGGGCGTAAGCAGGCAGGCAATAAATATGTGGGAAAATTCTAAAAAGCTTCCGTCAAAAGAGAGAAAAGAAGATTTATGCAATATATTCGGTATTGATAACTCGGATTATTTTGGTGAACTTACTGTTGAACAACACCAAAAACTTGAAGAGCTGCCTATATACAGGATTTATTCCGGCGGGCAGAGTGAACGATTTACATTTAAGCCGATAAAACCGGACAATGTGCGTTACAGAGCAAAACGACTGTTACCAAATAATGATGAGGAATTATCTTTAGATGAAAAATGTGCATTGAAAAGATTGGAACTGAAAACATTGCTTGATGATATTAGTAACTATGCAGTTGAAAAAGATGTAAAAAACTCTTTCGATAACTTAAGCGCATTAAATCGTACGTTGCATATATTCGGACAAACGTTAGATATAGCAAAAGAAGCTCGCGGCAAACATCCGGAGTATGTGATGGTTTACTTCTACACAATTTTAGCAGTCTTAGACGCTATGAGTATTTCGTTTGGAAATGTAGATGAAAGTGATGTTATGAATCAAGATTTCATTGAAGAACTAAAGAAATGGTATGATTATAGAGAATTTGCCGTTGAATTGTCTAAAATGATAACCAATCATCTTGATTGTGTTTGTAATAATATTCCTACCGAAAGAGAAAATCCACATAGCAATTACAGAAGACGAAAGACTGATAAGAAGTGTTGAAATTCTATAATATAAATAGAAGATTAAAGGTTATGAATGGAGAAAATGCGATTGATTCAACTTGCAGTGTATCGAATGATGAATTGACAAAACGTTTTGTCGAGGCTATTAGGATAGATAATGAAATAAAGAAAATAAAAGGTGTTCCGATTCAAAAATACGATCATGAAAAGAAACAACCGTATTTGGAGTATCCGAACGGTCGGAGGAAATATGCTTAAATATAGCATAAAACCCCACTTTTTCCCAATCCACACCGCATGGTCTATTTGGGGTAGGGGCAACGGATGACAATCCTTGTGACTTATTTGAGAGAATAGACTTCCCGGTTGACGAATTCTTCCCGCCTGAGAGGGGCGAATTCTTGGAATGTGATCAAGATGACATATCCGAGCCGGAAGGTGACAATGATTGTGGATGTCGAAGATAAATCAGTACAAAAACCTCCTGTGATTATACAGGAGGTTTTTGCTGTATTATGAAAAACAGACAGTTCCGAGGCTCAGTGTAGCTTTAGCGATGAAAAATAAAACTCCTTTTGATATGACATTAAAAGTTTTTGTTTCAGAATAAAAAAATTAATTTTTTTGAAAATCTATTGCATCGTATACCGATGTACGATGTATAATAATTATAGAACATAGTCTGCCAAGACGAAATAAAAAAATTAAGAAAAGAGGGATTTATCATGTTGAAAATTTTTATTACTTCATTAATTTGTACATTAATGTTATTTTGCACAAACGTGTCGGCTGCTGATTTTCAGGCGGGTGATACGGCTTATGTCAAGGCGGGAATAGAAAGTATGTCTGTTTATCAAAATCCATCATACGGTCGTTCTGTTGCAGTGGTCATCCAGTACAACAAAGTAACAATTTTGGAGCCTAATGTAGTCGGAGATGGCGGCACATTTCATAAGATTCAGCTCCAAGACGGTACAATCGGCTATGTTCCTGCTCTTGCCGGCAGAAAGGATACACTTGAAACAGCAGAGGTTGCAGAAAAAGAAATAGAGAAATCGACAGCGTCATCTGATCCGGATAAGTATCAACATACAATAAATATGTATTTTCTTTCCGACTATATCTATGGCGGCTCAAAAACAACCGAGGGCAATGAAAGAAATTTTTATGCAAAAGTCCCGACTGAATGGGTAAGGCATGACCGACCTGAATCGTTACCGATGGTTGGAATGGCTGTTGTGCATATAGGCGATGAGGGAAAATTCGGCTCGGTAAAAGCATCTTTCTATCCGGGCAATCCGCCGATTAATTATCACTCTAAGAGATTGGACGAACTTAAAGAAATCGGCTATGATCCTCCGTTTGCAGAAAAGTCAAGAACAGAGGCAAATGCCAACACAGCATTTTATGTAGGTGCATCAAGTGAATTTGATGTTGTTGCTTATAACGAAAATTGGGTTGCCGTATGGAGCGAGGGCGGAGTTGACGAATCCCGTGGTTCAATTATAGATTGTAGCGGAAGAAAAGACGGTGGAGCTTTCACAAGCTGGAAACCGGGAGTATATTTTCTGCCAAGAAAAAATTGTTATATCTTAGATATTAACAATCAAGTGGCAACTGCTCCAAAAATTGAAGCTGTCGGCAAGGCAACCGCTAATTTGATGGTAAAAACCACTCCTGACGAAACGGATTATGTAAAATCGGGTGTTTATAAAATAAATCAATCTGTTCAAATAGTTGATGCAATACCACAAAACGGACATTATAAAATTTATTACAAGCACGGTTTATATTATGTTGAATCCAAATATGTCAATATACAACTTGCAAACACCGAAAAACCGCTAATTTCCTACAAAGCTGAGGCAAATGCGGATTGTGATATTTCAGACGGTTCTTCGGTTAAAAAAGGTACAGTAATAGATGTTATCGAGAAAGATTATGACGGAACAAATTCAAAAATCTGGTTCAACTCAAAGGTATGTTATATTCCGACAAGTAATCTTGTCGATTTAACCAAAACACAGTCAGCTGATGACGTAGCAAAGCTTGGTGCACCTATAGGCGTTCTGTCCGTAGATACGGCTTGGGGTGAATGGGGTGCGTTGACCTATTCTGCCGAAGGACTTGCAAAACTGAAAGAGTATCGTTTCGGATATATCAACGCTGATATGGATAAGGCCTTAGAATACAGTGAATGGGTTAGTTCAAACAACGGTGAAATCAATAAAATAGAAGACAAAGACTGGGTAAATGTATACGGCATTGAAGAATTTTCGTTCGACCGTGATGAGGATATGAGGAACATTCCCGGAATAGATCCTTCAGAAATAGAGCCTTGGATTATAACAGGAAAAATCTATACTATTTACTATAACGGAGAGATTCGCTATTTGGTTCAAGAGGATGAAAGTCGGGAAACATTTACTTATTATCCCGGAAACGGATTCAGCAAAAACTCTGTTGCCAAAACGCAGACTATTTGTCTGGATAGCCGCAAATATAACACCGTTGCATATAACATTGATGACAACAACTACTTTAAGTTCAGAGATATTGCACAAATCTTAAACGGAACAATTAAAACATTTGATGTTAAGTATGACGGAGCAACAAATTCGATTGATATGCTAAGCTTTTATGATTATACATCGGTTGGCGGCGAATTAACACCGGGCGACGATGTTACAAGGACAGCCTTTTCATCATCGGCGTTTTTAACACTGGACGGAGTACCTATAAAGGCAACGTGCTATAATATTGACGGAAACAATTACTTTAAACTTCGTGATATAACAGATGCATTGGATTGTCGTGTTGAGTGGGACGACAACAATCAGTTGATTTGGGTAGTACCGAGTGTGCCTGCATATGATGACCCAAATGAAGCAGTAGGTTGATAAAATATCACCTGCGGTATTTGTGAGGGAGCTAAGGGCGTTGCCTTGAACTCTAACACTTGCCGCAGGTGTTGTTTTATGCGGAATTTTTAGAGGTTTGGCTGACTTGACGGATAGAATTTGCGGAAAGTATTGTTTATTTTTATGGCTTGTATATGTGAAAATTTAATGATATAATATTAAAAAAATATTAAGGGGTAGAAAAATGAAAATATTTGATAATATAATGTCTTGGAAAAAGCCCGAAATGCTTGACTTGGCAAAAGAGCTTAATATAAAAGGTCGTTCAAAAATGAACAAGGGCGAAGTGGCAGAAAGCATATCGGAAATATTATTATCAGACGAGTATTTTAAGACAGTTCTTGCGGCGCTTGACAAAGAACAAACGGAATGTCTTGTAAATTGGTGCGAGAACAACGAAATTGAAAAGTTGGATGTTTTCAAAATCGGACTTTTATTGGAATTGGGTTATATATCATTTGAAAACGAACAATACAGTTTGTGTGACGAAGTAAAAGACTTAGTTGCTAAATGTTATACAAACGAATCAAAAGGTGATTTGGAAGTCAGAGATAAAATAATAAATTACTGCAATGTTTTTGCGGAACTTTACGAAATTGTTCCGTTGGACAAGGTTTTTGAAATATACGACAAGCAAAATCATGATATTTCAAAAGACGATTTTATGGAATTGATTAATACTATCAACGGTAAAATGGATTTGTGGGAAATATACAACAATTCGATTGTAAACACTTATGTTTTGGAAGAAGGTTTTTATGATGATTTGTTGAAAACGCAAGGTAACAAACCGTTTTATATTCCGTCAAGAAAAAAGATTATGAAAATGGCTAACCCGGGATATATTGAAGAAACCAACGAATATCTTGCACTTAGACATTACTTGATTAAGAGAATGGGTATGGATGAAGTAAAGGGCGAAAACTTATGCTTTGAAATTGAAATGGAATGTAAAATGAGCAATGAAAACGCTCCTGATATTCTTAGCTTGTTTGACAAGTATAATGTTGAATTAAATGATAATAATGCAAAAAAAGTAATCGGTTTGGTACAAGCTGTTAATTTAAACACAAGAAAAGCGGTAAACAGAGGTTACACCGATTTGCAAATCGAAGAAATGAATAACAGATATATGGTTCAGAACGATTTTTTCCCGTTCTTTATGTAAAAAACAAAAGCTCCCGAACTTATATGTTCGGGAGCTTTTTTATTCTTCTATCGGCAGAGCCACTTGTGTTATGAAAAGTTTTTTATCCTTATGTTGCGGGGGACCTTCAAGGTATGTATGACGACACATTCCCAAAGGTGTGAGATTATGCTCTTTGGCATACGACAAAAGTTTTTCGCGAACTTTCGGGAGTTCCTCATATGCACCGTGATGATAAATGCAAATTGCACGCATTGGGGTCAGTACGACGATATGTTCGCCGCTGCTTTCAGACGGTACGGCAACACAGTAAGAAATTTCGTTGGGTGCGGACAATGGGTATTCTAAAAAGTACATTCTCTTTGTCATATCGGTACCGTATTCACGCATGGCAAGTATTGCGGTATCACGCAGAATATTTGTTTTATCGAGAATACTTTCCGTAGTAAAAGTGCGTCGATAAATCGTTTGCTTGTCAATGTGGATTTCCTTGATTTGTGTGAGATTGGTGTTTGCTCTTTCATACAACTTTTCAATATTCAAATTTATTTCGTCACGCATAGCTTCAAGGCGGCGGATAAGCGGTAATAAATCGGTTTTACCGTCTAAATAGTCGTGAATTTCATCAAGCGACAGACCGAGCTTTTGAAAAATACGTACTGTACGAATTTTAGTGAACGTATCTACGGTATAATAACGATTTCCGTTTTTGCCGTCCTTAACGTCCGGAGTAATCAATCCTTTTGCTTCGTAATTCAATATGATTTTTCTTGTAATTCCGATTGATTTTGCCATTTCACCGATTGTAAACATATTTTTTTCAACATTCATATCATCACCCCAAAACATATATTAATACAAAAAACGGAAAAATGCAAGACATAGAAAAATGTTGTTTAAAATTCGTGTATAGTGGTATATATTATATATGAGTAAATTTACGGAGGTAATATAAATGGCAAACAAATATTCGGGAACAAAAACAGAGGAAAATTTAAGAACTGCCTTTTCGGGTGAGTCGCAAGCGCGTAACAAATACACATATTTTGCGTCGAAGGCAAAGAAAGACGGCTTTGAACAAATAGCGGATTTGTTTTTGAAAACAGCCGACAATGAAAAGGAACACGCAAAAATGTGGTTTAAAGAATTAAACGGAATCGGAACAACGGCAGAAAATCTTGTTTCGGCGGCAGAGGGCGAAAATTTTGAATGGACAGATATGTATGCTGATTTCGCAAAAACTGCCGAAGAAGAAGGCTTTACCGAATTGGCTGAAAAGTTCCGTATGGTAGCCGCAATAGAAAAAACTCATGAAGAACGTTACCGTGCATTGCTTCACAATGTTGAAACAAAAGAGGTTTTTGAAAAGAGTGAAGTCAAGGTTTGGGAGTGCCGTAACTGCGGTCATATCGTTGTAGGCGTAAAAGCTCCGCAGGTCTGTCCTGTGTGCAATCACCCGCAAGCATATTTTGAAATTCACGCAGAAAATTATTAAAAATTTAAGCATATCATTTTTGAAAATGATATGCTTTTTTATTTGAAAATATTAATCGAAAAGTCTTGATTAAATGAATAATTAATGATAAAATGTATGTAATGGCGGTTGAAATTTGTATGAATTGAATTTGCAATTTTACAGACGCTATTATTAAAGTTGGTTTTTTATTTGAGAAAGGCTATGGAGTTGAAAATGAAAAAAATTACGGCTCTTTTAACGGCATTGATGATGTGCATGACATTCGGTGCGAATTTTGTATACGCGGCGGACAGTAATTCGGCACGCAATGCTGTTTTGCAAATACGTAAGGAGATAGACAGTCACAAGTCGAACATTCAATCGAAAAACGGTGAACTGTTTAAACTTACACCCGAAGAAATCGCCGAAGCGGATTTTAAGAATTATGATACGTCATCAGTACTGTTGGGAACTGACTTGTATGAATTTTCTGCCGGCAGTGTTTCAAACGACATAAAAGGCAAAGACGGAACAATAAACACGCTTGCTCCGAATGAATACAAAGTTCACAGTACGATTAAATACGGAAAATATCCGTCAATATTCAATTCGGACACGGTGATAAAAACTTCCGGCGGAAAACGGGCAACATTTGTTGCGGATTATTCGGACGATGTGCCGTCATATCAGATTGTGAAGAATGTTGAGAATTTATATGTCGAAAATATAGATTTTGAAAATTTTCCTATGATAAAGTTTGAAAATTGCGATAATATTATTTTCAACAACTGTTCTTTTATTGATTTTGAAAACAACGGAATTGTGTTCAGAGATTGCAGTAATATCGCGATTTTGAACAGTAAGTTCACAAATTGCGGCAATCAGATTTCAGACAGTTCAAACAGCGGTTACAGTATAAGAATAGTCGGTGATACACAAAGCCCGGCTGAAAATGTGCTTATTGAAAATTGTACTTTCGAGAACAGCTGCGGTAAGACGATAAGTTTTGTCGGCGGTGTTGACGATTATGTTATAAGAAATAACACGATTAACAACAGTGTCTGGGGGGCGATTGATTATTGGACTCCGACTGTTTCGGGCAAATATGCAGACGTTATTGAAAATAATGTGTGCAAAAATATCGGTTTCGGCAAACCGTCCGTAAATGATACTAATGCACTTACAAGCGGTGTCGGTTGTGCGGCGATATTCGCGGGTATGGGAACATCACTCCCTAATACGATTGTGAAAAATAACGTTGTACAAAATTGCGTTGAAACGGGTATCGAAGGTCCGTATGAATTGGTTTATCACAATACAGTAAAAAATACAGGCGAAAATTCCGTTGCACGTTATACCGGCTCAACAGAGGCGATATATATTAAGCCGACGACTGAATTTGAACAGAAATATATAGGAAATACTATCGAAACAAGAGGTTTGAGATGCTTTTCTTCTTACTCGAACAGAGATGATGAGTACAAGGGAATATACATTTTGAACAATTCTATGAATTTGAAAAATACAGATGCAAGTATCGCTTGCAATTACACTCGTTCGGACATTGAAATCAACTGTAAAAAAATAAAGAAGATTGTTATTGAAAATAATACGGGAATGATGAAAGACAAAAAGAGTGTAAACATCTATACCGACAAGGGTTATGTTATGGATTATTTCAGTATTCATAATCCTTGTATGATAGGCTCAGTGCCTGAAAAGGCGAGATATTGCTTTAATATCAATAATAATTAAACAGAATGCAGTTAAAATCGTTGCAGATTTGTCTGCAGACTCAATTAAGCTAATCATTGGGGAACATATAAACAATGCGTATGCTTTGTTTATGGGTTCCTTTTTTGGTGCAAATATATAAAAATTATAGGTATATTTAATAGATAATTACTAAAAAGTAAAATATATGTTGAAATTGCACGAATAAAGTGATATGATAAAAGTATAATTTGTACAAAAGGAATGATTGCTATGGAATATATTGGACATACATCAGAGGACGGACGGAAACAGCTGCTTTTGGACCACTTGAACGGAACGTCGAAGTTATGTCGTGAAAATGCGAATGAATTTTGGGCGGATATAGCCGAATTTGTGGGGCAAATACACGATATAGGCAAGTATACATCGGGGTTTCAAAAACGTATAAACGGTGCGGAAAATATTCGAGTGGAACACGCAATATGCGGTGCAAAAGAAGTTGCGAAAGCACCGCCGAAATCATATGTGCCTATGATTGAGTATTGCGTTGCGGGACATCATTCGGGTTTGCCTGACGGCGGAACGAAAGTTGACAGTGAAGAAGATTCGACATTGCACGGCAGAATGAAACGAAAAACCGGCGATTATTCTGCGTATGAAAATGAAGTTAAACTTGAATATCCCAAAGATAATTTGCGAGAACTTTTTGATGTCAGTAATCAGAGAGAAATTATTGAAAGGTATTCTTTTTTTACAAGATATTTGTTTTCATGCCTTACGGACGCGGATTTTATAGATACGGAGCGGTTTGTAACTCCCAACACAGACAGAGGTATAGACGGAGATTTTCAAAAAGCATACGAAAAAGTATGTGAAAAACTTAATTCTTTTAAAATAGAAACCAAACTTCAGGAATCAAGAAGTATTATACAAGAACAGGTTTATAAAAGCGTTGAATCGAATGCGAATGTGTATACATTGAATATGCCGACAGGCAGCGGAAAAACTCTTTGCAGTATAAGAGCGGCTTTGAAAACTGCGATAGAGAATGAGAAAAAACGTATTATATATGTAATTCCGTATGTCAGTATAATTGAACAGACAGCAAAGGTGTTCGAGGATATTTTCGGTGACGTAATTCCTGTGTTGCAGCACCATTCAAATTATGATTTTGATGATGATAAAAATGAAGATGAGAACGAAATAACTTCGGAAAAATTAAAACGTTCCTGTGAAAATTGGGACGCAAAACTTATAGTAACAACGAATATTCAATTTTTTGAATCACTGTATCATTATAAAGGCAGACGACTTAGGAAACTTCATAATCTGGCGGACAGTGTTATCATATTTGACGAAATACATATGCTGCCGATTGACTATATTCAGCCTTGTTTAAGGGCTATAGGGTATGTGACGAAGTATCTTAACAGTACGGCAATTTTGATGTCGGCGACAATGCCGAATTATGATAAATTTATGGAGAGGTATATGTCAGGTGTCAAAATAGAAAATGCGGTTAAGGATACGTCGTTGTTTAACGTATTTGATAAGTGCAGATATGAGTATATCGGAAAGTGTGAACTTGCTTCACTGGCAGAAAAGGCACAGGAATATGACAATGCACTTATAATTGTGAACAAAAGGAAAACGGCAAGGGAATTATATGATATTTGCAGCGGTAACAAGTATCATTTGTCAACATATATGACGCCTTTGCACCGTTCGGAGATTATTGCAAAAATAAAGGAAGATATAAAGAACGGAATTAATACGACCGTGATTTCAACATCACTGATTGAGGCGGGTGTTGACCTTGATTTTAAGGCGGTATTCAGAGAAATTGCGGGAATTGATAACATATTGCAGTCCGGCGGTAGATGTAACCGTGAGGGTAAGATGGATATGGGCGATGTGTTTGTTTTTGAAACAGACGGCGGAAAAGGCGAAATTCAGCTTAAATCAAATATAACACGAAATTTGTTTGAGGAATTTGACAATATTTCAACCGATAAATGTATTGAAGAATATTACAGTCGCTTATTTGCGTTTAATGACGGCAATATAGACAAAAGTACTATAACTTCGCTTATGGGTGAAAATTTGAAATTTGATGAAATACCGTTCAGAACGTATGCCGAGAATTTTAAGTTTATCAAAAATCAAGTTATAGGAATAGTAATTCCGCGTGATGAAAATAAAGATTTGATTGAACAGCTCAGATACGGAAAACTGTCCGTAAAACGAAAATTACAGCAGTACAGCGCGTCCGTACATATTTGGGAGCTTGAAGAAATGATTAAAGAGGGGATTATAGAACAGCTTGATTGTGGTGTTTGCATACTTGCAAATACAGATTATTATAAGTCGGACGTGGGTTTGACGTTGGAAAATGATGTAGATTGTTTTATATGAGGAGGTTAAAATGAGTTATGGATTTAAAATTATGATTAAAGGTGATTATGCCGCATTTACACGTCCTGAGATGAAAGTTGAACGTGTGAGTTATGATGTTCCGACACCGGGAGCGCTTGAGGGACTGATAAAGTCGGTGTATTGGAAACCGGCAATTCGGTATGTAATTGATAAGATTATCGTTTTTAATCCGATAACATTTATCAATGTTCGCCGTAATGAGGTTAAGGAAAAAATAAAATTGCAGTCGGTACAAAAAAGTATGAAAAACGGTACAGGTGATGCAACGATTTATACTAAGGATATGATAAATCAACGCGGAAGTATGATTTTGAAAGATGTATGTTACGGCGTGGAATTTCACTTTGAACTTACGGGTATACAGAGTGACCATGATGACGAGTCGGAGGAAAAGCATTATAATATTCTTCTAAGACGTTTAAGAAACGGTCAACAATTCAGACAACCTGTGCTTGGGTGTCGTGAATTTCCCGTAAAGAGTATTGAGCTTGTGGAGGAATTTCCGCTTGAAAATGTTTCGGATACGTTAAAAGGTGATACGGATTTAGGATTTATGCTGTATCATATGAAGTTTGAGGACGGCGGACATCCGAAAGATAATGATTGGGATAAACGTAATTTTTCGGACAAGGCAGACGCACTTTTTTACAGACCGCATATGATTGACGGTGTTATAGATGTAGCAAAATATAGGGAGATGATGAAATGCTGATAAAGGCTTTGAATGAATATTACGATATTCTTGCGAGAAATGACAAGGTTTGCAAAGACGGTTTTTCAAGACAGAATATCACGCATATGATTATGCTGAGAAAAGACGGTACAGTAAGCGATATTATAAACGTGGAGCAGGAAAGTGAACCCGACAGTAAGGGTAAAACCAAACTTCAGCCTATATCGGTAGTTTTGCCGGAGAGAACACAGAAACCCGGTATAGACGGAAATATTGTCGAACACAGACCGTTATACATTTTCGGACTTAATTATGACAATAAGAGCGGTACATATTCAACTGAGGACAGTACGGATAAGGCGAAGAAATCGCATAAAGCGTTTGTGGACAAAAACCTTGAATTTACAGAGGGTATGACATCGGATATAGTTACGGCATACAGAAACTTTCTGCAAAAGTGGAATCCGCAGGTCGAAACCGAAAATGAGTTGCTTGTAAATCTCGGCAAGGCATACTCGACGGCGAATTTTATTTTTGGTCTTGACGGACACCCTGAAATAAAATTGCACGATACTGACGGCGAAATTGCTCAAAAGATAACGGAACTGAAAAAATCAGCCGGACCGGTGCAGGGTAATGACATATGTGCCGTTACGGGAGAAAAAGGCGAAATATCGGTAACGCACGATAAAATCAAGGGTGTAAGAAATGCAAATGCAACAGGTGCGTTAATGGTTTGCGTAAATAATACGGCAGAGTGTTCATACGGCAAAGAACAGGCGTACAACAGTTCCATAACGCAAACTACTATGAAACACTACACAGAGGCATTAAACACTTTAATCGCAGACAAAAATCACAGAATATATCTTGATGATATGACAGTTGTATTTTGGGCGATGTCAGATGACGATTCAAAAGAAACGGATTTGTTTGCTTCAATGCTTGGGTTTGACGATAAGATTGATGCAGATGAAATGAACGGTATTTTGCTTAAATCGCTTAATGACGTAAATCAGGGCAAAAGTCCCGATTTTACAGAACTCGATATTGATAAAAATGTTGAGTTTTATATTGTGGGAATTGCTCCGAATGTTTCGCGTCTTGCACAGAAATTTATATACCGTGATAAATTCGGCAACATATTTTCACATATAGCAAGACATCAAGCAGATATAATGATTGTTAATTCAAAAGGAAATATACCGATGTGGCGAATATTCCGAGAATTAAAACCGCCTCAAAGCACAAATTATACTACACCGCCGCCGCTTATGGCTTCGGTGTTCGGTGCTATAATAAACGGTACACGTTATCCCGAGTCTTTGCTTGAAAATGCTGTAAGACGAGTGAAAACGGATAAATCGGTGAATTATGTTCGTGCAGGCATTATCAAGGCTTGCATAAACAGAAAAGATAGATATTCAAAAA
>OGGB01001923.1_pt1 | contig 12928 bp, 22 predicted proteins | sample 1571111 | NCBI WGS metagenome assembly OGGB01 (sample SAMEA2582067, study PRJEB24529) | metagenome | biome: Human gut stool | place: China | collected 2011
AGATTGCTGATATTAACAGACAGGTACAGGAATTCCAGGATAAGATACATAAGATTGGAGAGATTGTTGATATTGTAAAGAAGGTTGCAAGCCAGAGTAATCTGTTAGCTCTTAATGCTTCTATTGAGGCTGCAAGAGCTGGAGAGGCAGGAAAAGGTTTTGCAGTCGTTGCTGACCAGGTAAGACAGTTATCAAGCAGTACATCAGAATCTGCTGATGATATTGTTAATTATGTGAGGGAACTCAATGATGATATTGGAAGACTTGCGATATCCATGGATGAGACAACTGTTAAGCTTTCAGAAGGTAATTCAAAGGTTGAAGAATCACTTTCAGATATTGAAAGAATGAATAACCAGATGGTTGCAATTAATGATGCTGTTAACGGAATATTCGCAGATATTGATACACAGTCATCTATTACAACAGAATTTGCCAAGCAGGTAGATAGTATTGCAGCGAGCTATGATAAGTTATCTGATAACTGTATGGCTACAGGTACTCATATCTATAAGATTGGCAGATATATCGATACTGCAAGAAGTGATATGTTCAGATCATTCTCTAATGTTACAACTCAGGATATGATAAGAATATTCCAGATTGACCACTTTATCCTTATGTGGAGAGTATATAATAATGCTGTTGGATTTGAATCTCTTAAGGTTACGCAGCTTAATAATCCAGATGGCTGTAAGCTTGGTAAGTGGATGAAAGCACAGACTGATACTCGTATTACAGGAAGCAGACAGTTTAAGGATCTTGATGCAGCACACAGACAGATTCATAAATATGCTGTTGATTCTTGGAATGCCAAGGAGTCTGGTAATGTAGAACTTGCACTTGAATACTTCCAGAAGTGCTATGATGCATTTGGCGTATATAGCAATAAGATTGAGGATTTCAAGAGCTATATGAGAACAATTGGCTATACTGATGAAACAGAAACAGTAACATTCAGAAAGTAATTGAAGTAAATGGTCTCCTATGGTACAACATAGGAGACTTATTTTAATGTAAGAATGAACAATCAGGTTTAGATAATTATAAGGAGATTGCAGACAGAGTATGGAAGGATATAAAGAAAAAGCGAAGGAAATTATGGTTATAGGTCATAAAAATCCTGACACAGATTCAATATGTTCGGCAATATGTTATGCGGATTTAAAGAATAAGATAACTGGAACAGATAATTATGTGCCTAAGCGGGCGGGGCATCTTAATGAGGAAACTCATTTTGTACTGAACAGATTCGGTGTAGAGGCACCGGAATATATTAAAGATGTACGTCCACAGGTAATGAATATAGAGATAAGGCATACAGAGGGAATAGACAGTGAGATTTCAGTGCGTAATGCATGGAAATTGATGGATTCGCTTAATGTTGTAACACTTCCTATTACAGAAGGCAGAAAACTTACAGGTCTTGTTTCAATTGATGACATTGCCAAATCGTATTTTGAAACATTTGATAACAGAGTATTGTCAAATGCCAAGACAAGTTTTGCTAATATTGTTGAAACACTTGGGGGAAGAGTAATCACGGGTGATGAAAGTGAGGTATTTGACAAAGGAAAGATGCTTATTGCAGCGGCTAATCCTGATATGATGGAGAGCATGATTGATGAAGGGGATATTGTAATTCTTGGTAACAGATACGAATCACAGCTCTGTGCAATAGAGATGGAGGCAAAATGCCTTATAATATGTGAGGGTGCAAAGGTATCCAATACAATTGCCAAGATTGCAAAGAGCCATAACTGTATTATTATTGAAACTGATTATGATACATATACTGTTGCAAGACTTATGAATCAGGCAATTCCGGTTGGATTCTTTATGACACCAAGAGACAGAATTGTATGTTTTAAGACAACAGATTATGTTGAAGATATTCAGGAGATTATGACTAAGAAAAGGTTCAGGGATTTCCCTATAGAGGATGAAAACGGTAATTATGTAGGAACTATTTCAAGAAGAAATCTCCTTCGTTCAGGCAGGAAGAAGGTTATTCTTGTTGATCACAATGAGAAGAATCAGGCAGTCAATGGAATTGAAGATACAGAGATTCTTGAGATAATTGACCATCACAGATTAGGACCTATACAGACAATCACCCCTGTATTTTTCAGAAACCAGCCTCTTGGCTGTACGGGAACAATTATTTATAAGATGTATCAGGAGACAGGAATTAGTATAGAGCCTGTTATAGCCGGGCTGATGTGTTCGGCAATTATATCGGATACATTAATATTCAAATCTCCAACATGCACACCTGATGATATAGAAGCGGCAATGGAGCTTGCTGATATTGCAGGAATTGACCCTGAAGTGTACGGAAGACAAATGTTTGGAGCTGGAAGTAATCTTGATGAAAAGACAGACAGAGAAATATTCTATCAGGATTTTAAGAAGTTCGCGATTAATGATGTTACTGTAGGTGTGGGTCAGGTTAATGCAATGGGACCAGAGGATATAGAGAAGATAAAAGCAAAAGAAGTGCCGTTTATAGATACAGTAACAGGCGATGGCGGGCTTGATGTAGTATATTTTCTTATGACAGATATATCAACGGAATGCTCATATGTACTGTGTTCAGGTAAAAATGCGGATACAATAATGTCGTTGGCATTTGGAGTTGACAAACAGCAGGATACATATATACTAAAGAATGTTGTTTCAAGAAAGAAACAGTTCCTCCCAGCCATTATGGAAGCTATGGAGCAGTAGAGAAAATGGAGAATAGTGATGAAAGCATTACGAAAAGAAGATCCCTGCTGGTGTAACAGTGGGAAAAAATATTGTGACTGTCACATGGAATTTGACAGAAAATTAGATAATTTCAAGAGAAAGTTTCATAAGGTACCACCAAGAAATATTATTAAGAATGAAGAACAGCTTGCAGGAATGAGAGAAAGCAGCAAGATTAATATTGCTGTGCTTGATTATGTTGCAGAGAATATTCATGCAGGAATGACAACTCAGGATATAGATGATTTGGTATACCAGAAAACAACCGAGATGGGCGGAATACCTGCACCACTTAATTACGAAGGATTTCCAAAGAGTGTGTGTACTTCAATTAATGAGCAGGTATGTCATGGAATACCATCTAAGAATATCCAGCTTCTTGATGGCGATATAATTAATGTTGACTGTTCAACGATATTAAACGGATATTTTTCAGATTCATCAAGAATGTTCTGTATAGGTAATGTTGCACCAGAACATAAGAAACTGGTGGATGTTGCAAAAGAATGTGTTGAGGCAGGTCTTGCACAGGTTAAGCCATGGGGACATCTTGGAGATGTTGCGGCTGCAATCAATGAACATGCAAAGGCTAATGGATATTCAGTAGTAAGGGAAGTTGGTGGACATGGAATAGGTCTTGAATTTCATGAAACCCCATTTGTAAGCTATGTAATCAAGAAGGGAACAGGAATGGTCATGGCACCGGGCATGGTATTCACAATTGAGCCAATGATAAATGCGGGACTTCCAGACATATATATAGACGAGGGCAACAACTGGACAATATATACAGATGACGATTCGTACTCAGCACAGTGGGAAATAATGGTGCATGTGACTGAGGATGGATATGAGGTTATGTCATATTAAGATAGATGCTGTTATATAAAAACACAGCATCATATATACTGACAGGACATACAACAATAAGTGAAAAGCTCCATATACTGTAGTGATACATGTATATGGAGCTTATTTTATGATGATGACACAACAGGTTCCGGCGATGTGCTATGTACCGTGGCAGCGTTGGGATGAATTATATGAGCCTTCGCGGGCAATTATGCGGGGAACAATGTTTCCTGTACTTGATAAACCATTTACAGGAGGCAGGTCATGAATTGTTGTAATAATATTAGAAATGAAAAAGCTATGATTATGAAGAATATTTATGAACTTGGCTTTGCACTTGTTGAAACTATGCTTTATCTTGATACCCATCCGGATGATGCAGCTGCTATTGAATATTATGCAGAAATTAAGGATAAATATGTACAGTTTATGAAAAGATATTCAGATTATTATGGACCTCTCAGCATGGAATATATGGTGAATGACAATTACTGGATGTGGGTGGCAACACCTATGCCATGGGAATACAAGGGAGGTATGTGATATGTGGAATTATGAGAAGAGACTTCAGTATCCGATTAATATAAAGAATTGTAATCCTACGCTGGCAGCAATGATTATTTCGCAGTATGGTGGACCAGATGGTGAGCTTGGAGCATCAATGAGATATCTTTCACAGAGATATTCCATGCCATACAGGGAGGTTGCCGGATTGCTGACTGACATAGGCACGGAAGAATTAGAACATTGATGTTGTATGTGGTTGAAAATCCCCTGAAACTGCGGGTTTACAGTTTCAGGAAAATCTCTAATCTAAAGGGATTATCAACATATCGACCTATTCCCGGAAGGGAAGGACTGTCATTATAATACATGATTTTGTCGATACATGATTTGAGAAGTGCGTTCTTGTCAGCGGCGGATATAGTGTCGTCGTCAAGTGCTTCAAGACATTCACGGAAGCGCACCAGGCGTTCCTGATAATCTACTAACTGTGTTGTGGAAGACTCTGCTTCATCAAGCTTCAGTTGTGCAATTGATATCTGTTCAGCAAGTTTTGCATTACGCACAACAAATTCTTCTTTAGTGTATATACCGTCCTCATAGGCGTCTTTCTGCCTCATATCTTTTTCTTTTAATTTCCTTAATTCACTTTTGAGGTTAGCAATCATTGCTCTATGATATGCAATGTCTGTTTCGTCTTTATTATTTACCTTGACTTCAAAATCTTCAATGGACTGTCTTAGAGTTTCCTTTACCCTGTCAATGACTGCATCATACATAACTGATTTAGTATGGCAGTTTGATTGATTATTACACAAAAAGGAAACAGACACGGATCCATACTTTTTATCAACAGTACGCTTTCTTGACATTGCGTGTCCGCATGTTCCGCAATATAACAATCCGGCAAGAGGATTTAAAAGCTGGACATACCTCTTGATTCTTGGCGTTCTGTTACGCTTTGCCTTTGCAGCATAGAATAATTCATCATTTATTATTGCCGGGTGCTTACCAGGAACACTTATATATTCGCTCTGGCGGGGACGCGTCCTGACAATGGTATCATTCTCCCATTTCTTGATAGTTTTTCTTCTGTTCCAGACAACTCTTCCGATATAGGTTTCATTGGCAATCATGCAGGATATGGCAGCAGGACTCCATTCAGCGGAGCGTCTTGGTTTATAGCCAGCCATATCAAGCGCATGTGCGATACTCCTAAAACCGTAATCTTTATTAACATATAAATCAAACATAAGCCTGACGGCTTCTGCTTCTTCAGGAACAATCTCAAGAGTGTAATATTTTTCTTTTCCGGTGCCGACACAGATTTTTCTATAACCGTATGGCGCGGAATTACCGATAAAGTTACCGGCTTTAACAGAAGCAATACGGCCGCGATTAAGAATCTTCTTCGTGTATTCCAGATAATCATTACCACGCGTTAATTCCATTTCAAAAAATTTCCTGTCGTATTCGTCGGATAAGTCGTATGTCTTAGGCGGCGTAATTACTGCAGTGTTGGTGTATCGAAGAGAATTGATTATGTGGCCACAATCCTGTAAATCACCACGGGACAATCTTTGCGGTTCAACAACAAGCACGCCTGACACCAAACCTGTCTCTAATATCTTCATTACATGCTGCATAACAGGACGGTCCTTAATTGTCTCTCCGGACACAACCTCTCTGTATATTCTGTCTTCCGGAATGCGCGCACCCCATTCTTTTACGGCGTATTCCTGCAGTATGTTCTCATGCCTGAAAAGCACTTCCTCAACGGTAGTTGCCGGATCATCTGACCGGGACTTTCTCAAATAGATAATTACATGTTCAAAATCAGCCATATTATAACCACTCCTTAATTAAATATATTGAAAAAAGGGTATAAAAATAACACCTTGCATGGAAGGTGTCTAAAATGGTATAATATAGCTTGCTTAAGGCGATTATACCATAAGGGAAATCTTTTTGTTTTTAGATACCTCTTATGCTTGGTCGGATAAAAAGTCTCTGTCTGCAAACAGGGGCTTTTTATTTTTACCCTGATATTATTAATTTAACCTATCCTTGTGCATAATAAGCACAGGAGGTGAAAATGAAAATCCTTACCTGGCAGGCACGAAACGATAAGAGAATATCGCTTGTTAAACTGTCACAAATGACAGGCATAAGCAAGAGTACTCTTAATAATATTGAAAATGAAAAAGTTTCTCCTACCATGGCGGAACTGGAAGCCATTGCAAAAGCCCTTGATGTTAGAATAACAGACCTTTTCGACAGCGATTATAAGTAAATTTCCATAATTCTGGAAATATTATGCAAAAATGACAAAAATTATTGCATTAATGTTATAGTACAGAAAAGGGGGCATGCATATGGATTATAAAAACCAAATAATCAAAATGATAAGTGGTATAAATCAGGAGAAATATCTCAGATACATATATACACTTATCGCAGAGTTTCTAAGAGAAACGCCTTAATTACCATGCCGGACAGGCTTCCAACTTGTCCGGCTTTTAATACTAAAAGCTACGGGAAATTACGCAAATCTTCTATAGTTATCTTACCATCAGCAATAAGCATTCCTGAAACAACACCTTCTATATAAAGCAGCTCTTGTTTATCTAACATGGATAAAAATTTTAAAAAAATAGGCTTTATGCATATATCTGCATTCTTATCCATAGATAGAAATATTTCACCGACACCGCTCTGCAACCATTCCTTATTTACATTAAATTCTCTGCACAAAACCTTGATAGATTGTTCTGAAAGGTTCCTGTCTCCATTCTCAATTAATGAAATATAGTTTTTAGTTAAGCCTAGTTTTTCAGCGAATTCTTGCTGGGTTAAGCTTAGCATTATACGAAGTTTCTTTATGCGCTCATTCATCAAGATAACTTCGCCATTAAGAATTTGCTTGTTATGGTTGTCAATGGCTGAATTCTTATCTGTAGGTAAGAACATTTCTCCAATGCCGTTCCGTAGCCATTCTTCATTTACATTAAATTCTCTACATATAAGAAAAATGACTGAATCAATAGGTATGTTTCTGCCTATTTCATATTGCGCAACAGTGTTTTGCTTAACACCAATTCTATCAGCAAATTCTTGTTGAGTTAAACTTAATATTTTTCGTAGCCTTTTGATACGCTCATTTATTAAGATAATATTCTTATCAATAGGCTGATTTGCTGGTCTGGCAATAGATACATTCTTATCTATTGGCAAAAACATTTCGCCAGTACCATTCCGTAGCCAATCTTCATTCACATGAAATTCTTTACACAAAAAGACAATAGTTGCATCTGTAATATTATTAATTCCACACTCCCATTGTCCAACAGTATTTCGCTTAACACCAATCCTACCAGCGAATTCCTGCTGAGTTAAATCTAATGTTTTTCGGAGTTTCTTTATACGCTTATTTATTAAGGCATTATTCTTATCAAGAAACGGCTTTAGTCTGGCAACATTTGCATCTCTATCAATAGGGAGAAACATTTCACCAGTACCATTCCGCAACCATTCTTCATTGACATTGAATTCCCTACATATAGAAACTACTATAGCGTCTATCGGAGTATTTCTACCAGTTTCATAATTGGCTAAGGAATTCCTTTTTATACCAATCTTGTTAGCAAACTCTTGCTGAGTTAATTCTAGTGTTTTACGCAATTTCTTTATACGCTCATTCATTAATGCGACTCCTTATCAACATTCTTATCAAGCCCGCAAAGTTCTTTTGCTCTTTTTTCAAGGTATTGCCATTCTTCGATGCTTAAATTGGCTAAAATAGAAATTAATCTATTTTTAAAAGAATCGGACTCTTCATCAAGAAGTTGTTTAGTTAATCTAGCGATATCAGCATTCCTATCAGTAGGTAGAAACATTTCACCAGTGCCATTCCGCAGCCATTCTTCACTCACATTGAATTCTCTGCATATAAGAGAAACAACAGCAGCAGAGGGCGTGTTTACTTCTGTCTCGTATTTAGCAACAGTATTTCTTTTACTACCAATTCTATCGGCGAATTCTTGTTGGGTTAAATCCAAAGCCTTTCTTAATTTTTTTAGGCGTTCATTCACTTTTACACCTCCCTTCGGATAAATTCAAAATACATCACAAAAAGAAAAAAGTCAATAGAAAATGTGATTTAATGAACAAAAAGTGAATATATCACAAAAAGATGTTGACAAATGTCCTTAAAGGCTATATATTTGTCCTAGAAGCAACAAACATGTTGTTGAAAATAAAAAGCTGGTATGGAAATCCACACCAGCCCTCAGGAGAAAATGTCTACTTGCTATTTAAAGCATTGACAATCTTGTTGAACTTTTCAATAGAAATAGCACCGTTGAAATAAGCTTCTTTGAAATGCTCTATTTCAGACGGAATGCTTTCCTTAAAGGCCTTTGCCGCTTTGCGGTTTGGCTTAGGAAGGTCCTCAAGATAACCAAGTTCAGAAGCTAACTTGTAGATATGCTTACAAGGTTGACGACGCACAAAGAAATCAACGCAAGTACAAGTGTTTAGTGTTACATCATAAACACCATCAGTTCCAATGATTTGAGCGCGTTCTTCTTCTGGGAAAATGGTGACATTTTCGGGTTTGATACGCTGCATAGTACAGATACGCTTAAGCTGTTCAGGGTCTTTATGCAGTTCTTCGTCCCAGTTACCAAAGTTCATTTTAACACCTCCTCTGCTGTAATAATCAGTCCTGGTACGACTGTTATGGTTATTATAGCAGAAGAGTAGACGAAACAACAAAACATATTATTGAAGTGGAAAGGAGCAGCATGGAAGCGAATGTATTTATTAAAACAGAAGAATGCGAAGCCTGCATAAAGGAAATTGAAGAAGCTCTGGAAGAGTACAAGGAATGCGTTGATGAACTTAAGAAGTTAGAAACTGCTCAGGAAGGAGGAGTGACAGATGGAAATGCCATGCATGATTGACTTTAAAGATAAAAGGGTAGCGGATATTTGCTCAAGAATGCAAAAAGCATCTAAAAAAATCACAAGCGCGGCATACAAGCTGGAGTGGTTGTTTATAGGAATGGAAAAGGCTGCCGCAAACAAGGCGACAGCCACTAAAACTAATCGAGAGCGTTAAGAATATTAACAACAAGAGTTGTGGTTGCCTCGATTAGCCTATTGATATCCCCAACAGTAGCCGGAGCATTTGAACTGGCGTTGCTTGGGTGTGCATTGCTGACAAATTGGCTAAGAGCCTCTTCTATAGCAGTTTTATCCATAATGTATCCTCCTCTCATATGTACTAGGGAATGGCAGTTCCCAGTGAAAACATTATAGCAGAGGGGATACAACAAGTATACGAAAGGAAGTGATTTTATGTTGACAGTACAGGAGAAGCAGATAATTGAATCTTTAGCAGAGATTGTTCCAAGACTGCCAGACAGCCAGAAGCTGTACCTTCTTGGTGTAGGTGAGGGAATGGTCGTTATGTCTGAAAGACAGCAGAAGGAGAAAGAAAAGGTGATTGCATAATGAAAAAGAAAAGATATAAGAATCCGGAGAAGGCTCTGGAGACTGCCAGAAGGCTGTCTGAAAGACACAAGAAAGCATTTGAAGTCTGGCCACATGGAGAGATTAAGGAAGTGTGGCCAGAAAGTAAAGAAGTTATGTGCATTAGATACGAATCCGGAACATGGTTTCATTACGATGCCGCTGGGAACTGGTGGTAATAAGGACATTCAGGTAATTAATAAATTGTATTAAAGAATCAAGGAGACGGCACATGGAGTATGTTTTAAAAAATACTACCGTATATGAGGACGGCAGCGTGGTCAATGTTCACTCTCCTATATTGACTCCGGAGGAAAGAGAACAGAGAGAAAAGCGCCTGCACAATGCAGCGGCGCAATTTGCAAGAAGCATGAAAACGGAAGAACTGATGAGGTAATCATGAAGAAATTATTAGAGATAATACCACTTCTGATAGGTACATGTCTGTTAGTGGAAATGACAATAGAGGCTTTTACATATGATCCTGTCACTCCGGTTAATGTAGTGAATTATAACACTGTCTACAACATTAAGGTCAGTGTTCCTCATAAAACACCGGAATATACGGAAGCAAAATTTAGTAACAATACATTTTTAACACACATAGAAAGGGTTGAAGAAATGGGAACAAAGAGTACATATACAGGATACTGCTTATATTGCCAGCAGCAGGGAATGGTCACTGTTGAAGATGATGTGGCGAAAGAATATGAAGGCAGGGACGAGGATTTCAGCGCATTTCTTAATGAAGAAGCAACGAAAATATGTAAATGCGAAGCTTCAAGAGCATGGTGGAATGTTGAAAGACGCGTAAGGAAAGCAGAAGCCAGATGTCTTGAGGTTGCGGATAGTGAATATATAGGGGAAGTATTGAAGTCTTCAGTAAGACCTATTATGAAAAGCGAATTTGACAGGCTCACCATTAAAGATGGGGGAGTTACTTACAGTGTGTATCTGGATAATGACGAGAGAATTCATGTCAGGAGAGAATATAAGGTCACGGACGATAAAACGGAATAAAAAAGAGCTGCCGGAGAGCAGCTCAAACCAAGATAGACAAGCCGTGTAACGACTTAAATACATTATATTCTATTGTATTAATAAAGTCAAGAAAAACAATAAAATTATGGCTTTTTAAAAGCAAAAATAAATGCGGTCAAAGCCGCATAAAAACTTGATTGAAATAATTAACTTAAGAACCAGGAGAGACAATTTTTAATGCCATACATAAAGGAAATATGTATAGCAGGTAGCGTGGTAACGATAAGGAGATATCACACCCTTAGATATAACAACTGTAAGGGGGAAAAGAGAGAAAATAGAGAGAAGCCTACAACAGAGATACAGAGGCTTATAAACGAGAGGGCGGCGGCAAGAAAACTGGCAGCGTCAATGAACACGAATTGGCGGGACGATACAGGAATGCTTGTTACATTCACTTACGCGAAAGATAAAAGACCGCCCACTGTGGAAGAAATGAATAACGATATACGCAACCTGCTAAAAAATCTCCGCAAGGAGTTCAAAGGTATAGCACCACTAAAATATATATATGTCAAGGAAGTAGGGAAGAAAGGTGCGCACCATATTCATATGATTATGGATATATGCGATATGCAGATTTTAAAGAAATGCTGGCGAAAAGGACATGTTGACATTAAGCCACTTGACAGTGACAACGATTATACACGAATAGCAGAATACTTTGTAAAGTATGCGAATAAAACCGAACAGGCATTAGGGGGGAGAATAGGCAAGCGCTGGAATTCTTCCCGTAACTTAAAAAAGCCGGTAATTATTAAAACAGTTGTAAATGCTTCAACATTCGCTGGCAAATCAAGAAAGAACACTATCAAGAAATGGGAAGACCAGGGATATTACATGGTTGTAGGTTCGGAAGTCTGCGGAACATCAGAATTAGGATTTAAGTATTATGAAGTAAAATTCAGGAGGCGACAAAGTGATAAAGGTAAACATATACATAGGGATATCAGCTAGAGGACCCGCAATAAAGAAACATGCAAGTTATATGTATGTGATAAAAGCCTGTATCAAAGATAAAGAGTGCATCAGGAGCGGTAAGGGAACATTGGAAAATACAACAGAAAATCAGCTTACACTTACAGCTATTGTCCACGCACTTATGAGGTTTAACAAGGGGTGCGATATCTGTATTAATACATCTAATGAGCATGTACTTAACTCATGTCGTAATGCATGGCCGCAACAGTGGGCTAAGAATAACTGGGTGAAATCTAATGGAAAACAGGTCAAAAATGCTGAATTATGGCAGCAGTACTTAAATGTGAGCAGAATGCACAACATAAGCTGGTCTGATGAAAAAGAACATGAATTCAGCAAATGGATTGATCATGAGCTTAAAAAGATGGAGGCGGAATATGTCAGGGTATAAGGAAGAACAAATCAAAGAAAAACTTGACAGACTTGAATGGCTTCGTGAGGCGATTATATCTTATAGCCCCAATAATACCGTAGAAAATACGAACATGAGAGTTTACAACCTCACAGAAGTAACAGGACATATTGCAAAACTTAAGCGGGAATTATACGAATGCCAGAATCCGACGACATTTTAAAAGGTCAAAAAGACGCAAACCTGCATAAAATCAGAATTGGAGTAGCATTTTACTCCAAAACTATCTACATGATACTTATTTATCTAAGTATATATCACAGTAACTATTAATCTGGCAGCAGTCCTCCCACTATGGGAGGAGAAAGGAGAACATGAGCGCAAGCATATTACAGAACACTAAAGAATGCTTTTTATGCCGCCTGGAAGCGGAAAAAAATGGTATATACATACAACTTCCTTCCGGTGGACTTGAAAAACATCATGTTATGCATGGTACAGCTAATCGTAAAATGTCCGAGAAGTACGGATTGACCGTGTATCTTTGCCCTAAGGACCATAGAACAGGCAAAAAGGCAGTACATAACTGCCGGGAAACGGATTTGAAATTAATCTGCATTGCTCAAAAGAAGTTCGAAGATATACACGGACATGATGAGTGGATGCGGGCATTTGGAAAAAACTATATTTAATCAAGGAGGGCAAGTCGTGAAGAACACATTAGGAGACTTAAACAATTATTTATTTGAACAGCTTGATAAGCTGGGAGATGAAGATTTAACAGGAGACGAACTTGATTCAGAAATCAGGAGATCGGAAGCAATGGCAAAGGTAAGTGAGCAGATTATCAGGACTGGAGAACTGCAGTTCAAAGCTATGCAGCACATGGATGAATACGGATATGACAGACCGA
>OGGB01001931.1_pt1 | contig 12889 bp, 10 predicted proteins | sample 1571111 | NCBI WGS metagenome assembly OGGB01 (sample SAMEA2582067, study PRJEB24529) | metagenome | biome: Human gut stool | place: China | collected 2011
CCTAGCGGTTTTTAATATAACTATTTTCTAAAATTCATCTGAAAATATAGTTTTTCCCAGCCTCCTATTATTTTTTAATTAATAATTTCATCAAGAAAAGTAGATATAATTATATCTCTTCTATCTAAAAAGATTTGATTATTAGAACTTGGATGAACCCTATTACTCAATACTATTAATCCACATCCACTATCTCTATCTATTAAAATGAATGTACCAGTATATCCTGTATGATAAATACATGGGACTCCATCATTTCTATATCTTAAATCCCAGCCTAGCGATCGTCCCAAAGTCCCGTTAGGAGTCCAATCATTAAACAATTTAGATATTGTCTTGTCTTTTAATACTTTGTTTTTTGAATTATCTATAATCCAATTAGAAAACTTAATCAAATCATTTAGCGACATAAATAGACCAGCTGATCCACAATATTTACCTAAAATTCTAGCTTTAGGATCATGTACAACCCCTTTCAAGACTTTACCATTTTTTTGAACCTCAGTAGGAACACACAATCTCGGATCCGGATTGAATGTACTTTCAAATAGCTGCAATGGTTGTAACACTTCTTGCGTTATAACTGTCTGTACAGGTTTATTATATATTTTTTGAATTATTTCTCCTAATAATATTAATCCTGTATCTGTGTATATCACTTTTTTTCCTAACCAGTCTCCTACTTTTAGAGTGTACATCGCCTTAATTAACTCTTGTGCATTTAGCTCATTTCGGTGTGGTATATACCCATTTAATGCTGAAGTATGAGTTAATAAATGTCTAATTGTAACTCTATCATCTTTAAATAATGGTAGATAATCCATCACTTTGTCATCAATTGATATCTTGTTATCTTCAACTAACTTTAAAATTACAGTCGTAGTTCCTACAACTTTAGTTAAAGAAGCCATATCATATAACATGCCTGCTTTTAGTTTTTCTACTTTAGGAATCACCTGACTGTTCCCTATGACTTTAGTTAATACTTCTCCGGGCTTTATTACAGCATATGATACACCAGGAACAATGTTATCTTTATATAAATTTTCTATTAAATCACAAGTTCTTTCAAACATCCTATTCTCTCTTTTCTTTATTTTATATACTAAGTGTACTCTAAAAATGATACAATGAATATTAAATGATTGTGTAAAGGAGTTTTTGTGTTTTGGCAAGTAATTCAGATTCTCTATTCTTCATCTTATCTTATATTAAAAGACATCCTGATGATTTAGTAAAGGCCATTCCCGCTTACGATAATGTTATTAGACTATTTATTTCTGATAAAGTTAAAGTTTCAGATGCAGAAATATATTTCCCTGATAATAGTCTTATGGTTAATAGATTAAAGCTTGACTTTATTTCTCAACATGGAAAATTATTAGACGATTTCTTTCAAATGACTGGTCGCCAATTACGCGGATACCATGAAGTTTGGGCTAGTACAGCTCATTTAACTGATAGAAATGTATACCTTGTCGAATTATCTTATGAATAGTAAAAATCGCTAAAGATCGCCATTGTTAAAATAATGCAATCTTTAGCGATTATTTAATTCCAATTTTTTTATACTCTAGACATTAATTACTTTGTCTAAAAATGCTTTAGTTCTTTCATTTTGAGGATTATCAAATACCTCTTCAGGAGTACCCTCTTCCATCACATGGCCATCAGCCATAAAAACAACTCTATCTGCAACTTCTTTAGCAAATCCCATTTCATGTGTTACAACAACCATAGTCATTCCATCTTTAGCTAATTCTTTCATTACTTCAAGAACATCTCCAACCATTTCAGGGTCTAGAGCCGAAGTGGGTTCATCAAATAGCATAATATCTGGTTTCATAGCTAATGCTCTTGCTATAGCAACCCTTTGCTTTTGACCACCAGACAATGAAGCAGGCATTGCATCATATTTATCAGCTAAGCCTACTGTTTCTAGTAAATTCTTAGCTACAAATTCAGCTTGTTCCTTTTCTAACTTTCCAAGCTCTACTGGTGCCAAAGTAATATTTTCACCTACTGTTAAGTTATTAAATAGATTGAAGTGCTGGAAAACCATACCGATATTTTCACGTGCTTTATCTATATCAGTCTTAGGATCACTTATATCATGTCCGTCAATGATAATTGACCCACTTGTAGGTTCTTCTAATTTATTTAGACATCTCAACAACGTACTTTTCCCTGAGCCAGATGGTCCAATTAAGACTACAACTTCATTATTTTTTACTTTAAAATTGATTCCTTTTAATACATGATTACTACCATAATTCTTTTTTAAATCTGTAACATCTACTTTTAAATCTGTCATTAGTTATTTATCCTCCGTTCAATCCATTTGGATAATAAAGTCAAAATTGTAATTATTAATAGGTACATTATTGCTATAATACCCCAAATTCTAAAACCTTCTAAGTTTCTGGCAATAATGATTTTACCAGTTTGAGTTAATTCTAATATACCTATAATAGATAAAATTGAAGTATCCTTTAATGTAATTATAAACTGATTAATGAAAGATGGAATCATAATTTTAACACCTTGAGGTAAGATAACTTTTCTCATGGATTTGCCAAATGAAAGTCCCAAACTTCTAGCTGCTTCCATTTGACCTTTATCTACGGCCTCAATTCCACCCTTCACAAAGGCTGCAGTATATGCACCTTCGTTTAAAGTTAATGTAATAATTCCGGCGATAAATGCTGGAATTTTTGATCCTGTTAAACTAGGAATACCATTGTAAATAAACAAAGCTAGAACTAACAATGGAAGTCCTCTAAAAATATAAATTATTGTTGTAGAAATACCTTGAGCAAACTTGTTTGGCACAACACCTAACATTCCTATTAGAATCCCAAAAATAGTTGCACCTATAATCCCAACTACTGTCAACTTTAAAGTTTCTACTATTCCATCTAAGAAGGCCTTTTTATTTTGTTTTAATAGTCCTAAGACAGTATGACTATCTTTACTTTTCTTTTCATTAGCCTCTTTAGTAGCTGAAATTGCACTTTTACCTGTATATTTTTCAATTATCTTTTGGTATTTTCCATTTTTCTTAAGTTTATCTAAACCATCATTGAATTTATTCATTAATTCCTGGTGTGTTCCTTTTTTTACAGCAAAACCAAAATCACCAGAATTAGCTGGTTTAGTTACTATTTTTAATCCTAAACCTGTGCTAATACCATATTCTAAAACAGCACTATCTTCAAAACATGCAACAGAATTCCCATTTTTCACATCATTATACATATTATCTGAATCATCAAAAGTTACAGTCTTGAATCCATATTTATCTTTTATAGAATTAGCATAATCCGCACCTGAAGTCCCTGTTTTTATAGCTACTTTCTTTCCGCGTAGCTGTTTTAAACTTTTAATATTACTGTCAGGTTTTACAGCCATAACAATACCAGATGAATAATATGGTTTCGAAAAATCAAATTTTTGCTTACGTTCATCTGTAATTGTCATTCCTGCGATCATTCCATCAACTTGTCCAGCACTAACAGATTGCAAAGCAGCGTTAAAACCAATTGGCTTCAGATCCACTTTAAATCCTTCTTCTTTAGCTATAGCATTCATCAAGTCAATATCAATGCCGACATATTTATTACTATCATTCGCATATTCAAATGGTGGAAATGTTACATCAGTAGCTATTGTATATGTTTTTTCATCCGCATGAACTAACTGTGGTTTAACAAAAAATGAAAGAAAGATTAAACTACTAATAATACTTAAAAATGTAATAAACTTCTTCATGTTCGTTCTCCTTACTATGATTTATGAAAATATTATACCACAATATTGTCATAAAATGATACATGATATTTTGTTTAATAGATAAATTCAATATAAAAACATTGAAAATATATATTATTTCGTGAATATCCAAATTTAATGTTATATAAAGTTACAATGGATACTGATGAACTATGAACTAATCTAACTGTTATATTAGAAATATATTCCTATACACCTTACTTTTTTCTCATTGCTTTATGTGCGTTACTTTTAAATATTACATATAACTTATTAATTTCCAATCTATTTATAAATTTATTTTCAATAAAAAAATAAAAGGATAAATCTATGTAAGATTTATCCTTAAAATATAGTATTCAATTAATAAAAAGATTGGGCATACAGGGTTCGAACCTGTAAATTATGGATTCAGAGTCCACTGCCTTACCAATTTGGCGAATGCCCAAAATTATTCGACTATTATATTTTAGTTCTCCATTTTTTCTTTGTCAAGAGTATTCAAAAATATATTTAATATAAATTATATAATTACCTACTTCATAACTTGCTTGTATTTCCCATAAAAAAAGAGTACCGGAATTGTTGTTAACTCATCCAGTACTCTAAAAATATACTTATTTTATTTCTTCATCTGTCTTCAATACAGCCATAAAAGCAGCTTGAGGTACATCTACTGTACCTACTGCTTTCATTCTCTTTTTACCACGTTTTTGTTTATCTAGTAATTTAGCACGTCTATCTGGATCACCAGTATGAATTCTTGCTGTTACATCTTTACGATAAGCTTTTATATTAGTTCTAGCTATTATTTTAGCTCCAATAGCAGCTTGAATAGGAATTTCAAAGTTTTGACGTGGTATGATAGTCTTAAGCTTATCAACTATTACTCTACCTCTCGCTTGAGCAAATTGTCTATGAGAAATAAAACTTAGAGCATCTACCTTATCACCATTAAGAAGTATGTCTATTTTCACCAAATCACTTGGTCTAGTTCCATCTAACTCGTAATCTAATGACGCATAACCACGTGTGCTAGATTTCAACTTGTCAAAGAAGTCAAAAATTATTTCAGATAATGGTATTTCATAAATAACATTAACACGATAATCGTCTAGATAATCCATAGTTACAAAAGTACCACGTTTTCGTTGGCATAACTCCATTACAGCGCCAACATAGTCATTTGGTACCATTATCTCTGCCTTAACGTATGGTTCATTAATTTGCTTGATTAGTGGTGTTTCTGGCATTTCAGATGGATTAGATACATTAATATGTGTACCATCTGTTAATTCAACATCATATGTTACAGAAGGAGCCGTTGTTATTAGGTCCATATTAAATTCTCGTTCTAATCTTTCTTGAACAACATCCATATGCAACAAACCTAAAAAACCACATCTGAAACCAAATCCTAAAGCTTGTGAAGTTTCTGGTTCAAACTCTAAAGCAGCATCATTTAATTGCAATTTTTCTAACGCTTCTCGTAAATCATTATATTTAGCGTTATCTGTTGGATACAATCCTGAATATACCATAGGATTCATTTCACGATATCCTTCGAGTGGCTTTGCTGTCGGATTATTAGCATTTGTTACAGTATCACCTACTCGTGTATCCTGAATATCTTTTATACTTGCAGTAAGATATCCCACGTCTCCAGCCATTAAAAAATCTCTCTTTAATGGTTTAGGTGAATTCACACCAACTTCAACTACTTCATATTCGGCGCCACTATTCATCAAACGAATTTTATCACCAGGCTTTACAGTCCCTTCAACAACTCTAATACTTAGAACTACACCTCGATAATCATCATAAACAGAATCAAAAATTAAAGCTTTCAACGGTGCCTCTAAATCCCCGTCAGGAGCAGGAACATTCTGCACTATTTGTTCTAACATTTCTTCAATTCCAATTCCCTTTTTAGCACTAGCCAAAACAGCTTCAGAAGCATCTAGTCCTATCACATCCTCAATTTCTTGACGAACACGTTCTGGATCTGCTGAAGGTAAATCTATCTTATTAATAACCGGTACAATTTCTAAATCATCATCTAAAGCTAGATATACATTTGCTAAAGTCTGCGCTTCTACCCCTTGTGCAGCGTCAACAACTAATACAGCTCCTTCGCAAGCTGCTAAAGATCTAGAAACTTCATATGAAAAATCAACGTGTCCCGGTGTATCAATCAAGTGAAAAATATATGTCTCACCGTCTTTTGCATGATAGTGCAATTCAACAGCATTTAATTTAATTGTAATGCCTCGTTCTCTCTCTAATTCCATTGAATCTAAAAGTTGATCTTGCATCTCTCTTTTGGTTACTGTATCAGTCATTTCTAAAATTCGATCAGCTAGAGTTGATTTTCCGTGATCAATATGTGCCACAATGGAAAAATTCCGAATATGCTTCTGACGAACTTTCATTTGTTCTAAATCCATGAGAACACTCCTACCTTTTCTAAATATCTAATTATTAATTATACCTTTTTTTTACATATAGGGTCAATTCATTTAATAATTCACCTTTAAACAAATATACCTTTGACTAACGAAGCCAAAGGTATATTTCATTAATTTATCTAATTATTTTTTTCGTTTAGTTTTTTTACTCTTAGACCAACGTTCAAAGAAACTATCATCACCACTAGGATCTTCACCCATAGAGTCAGCAAAAGCCTTTAATGCCTCTCTTTGCTTCTTATTTAAATTCTTAGGTGTTTCTATTTTGACTGTAACACGTTGATCACCATTTCCACCAGCTCTTAAATGAGGTGCACCTTTCCCACGAAGTCTAAATGTTGTTCCTGTTTGAGTTCCAGCTGGAATTTTCATTTTAACCTTACCATGAACTGTATCCACTTCAACTTCATCACCAAGTGCAGCTTGGACAAAACTAATAGGCAAACTCAAGTATATATCTGCCCCATCACGTTTAAACTTATCGCTAGGTGCAACAGAGAAGTAAATATATAAATCGCCATATGGTCCACCATTTACTCCGGCCTCACCTTGACCACTCAAGCGCATTTGATTACCATCTTCAACACCAGCAGGTACTGTAACTTCAATAGCATGTTGTTCATTTACATGTCCACTTCCGTGACAAGTGGAGCATTTTTCTTTTATTTCTTTACCAGTACCGTGGCACACATCACATTCTTGTTGAGACATCATTCTACCCAAAGGTGTCTGTCGTTGAACCTGAATAAATCCTCTACCATGACATTTAGAACATGTTACAGGTGATGTTCCTGGCTTAGCACCTGTCCCGCTACAAGTTTTACAATTTTCTTCTCTAGTATATTTAATTTCTGTTTTCTTTCCAAAGATTGCTTCTTCAAAAGTTAGATGCATTTCATATTGAAGATCTCTCCCTTGACGAGGGCCATTATTATTTCTGCTTTGACCACCACCAAAGAATGAACTGAATATATCTTCAAAGCCACCTGCTCCAGATCCACCAAAATCAAAGCCACCGAAACCTTGGCCACCACCAAAGCCTTGCTGTCCACCTGTTGTACCAAATTGATCATATTGTGCCTTTTTTTGAGGATCACTTAAAATTTCATACGCTTCATTTACTTCTTTGAATTTTTCTTCAGCACCAGGTTCATGATTTAAATCTGGATGATATTTTTTTGATAGCTTACGATATGCACGTTTTATTTCTTGATCAGAAGCATCTTTAGAAACTCCTAAAACATCATATGGATTCATTTTTTTCTCTCCAATTTTCAAAGTACAAAATGACTTTCATTTTGCCAAATTTACACAACTAATTATAACTTAAATAGTTAATAAAGATAAAGCCACATGCATAAAAGCATATGGCTCAATCCTATCTTACAAGATAGATACTACTTATTTTCATCAGGATCTACTTCTTTAAAGTCTCCATCAACCGTATTATCATCGTTTGTAGAGTTATTAGCTGAAGTATCACCTTGTGCACCACTAGCTTGTTGAGCCTGTTGTGCTTGTTGATACAATTTTACAGACATATCTTGAATTAACTTAGTTAACTCATCTTTCTTAGCTTTCATTTCATTGATATCATTTTGTTCTTGAGCTTTCTTTAGAGCATCACGCGCATCTTCAACACTCTTAACTTCATCTGCAGAAACTTTATCTTTAACTTCTTTCAAAGTCTTGTCTGTTTGGAATAATAATTGATCTACTTCATTACGCAAGTCAACTTCTTCCTTACGTTTCTTATCAGCAGCTTCATTTTCTTTAGCTTCCTTAACCATACGATCAATTTCTTCATCAGACAAACCAGATGAACTCTTAATAGTAATCTTTTGTTCTTTATTTGTTCCTAAGTCCTTAGCAGAAACATTAACAATATCATTTTTATCAATATCAAACTTAACTTCAATTTGTGGCACACCACGAGGAGCAGCAGGAATATCTGTTAATTGGAAACGACCCAACGTCTTATTATCTGCAGCCATTGGACGTTCACCTTGAAGAACGTGAATATCCACTGCTGGTTGATTATCAGCTGCTGTAGAAAATACTTGAGACTTAGATGTTGGAATAGTTGTATTACGATCAATTAACTTAGTAAATACGCCACCCATTGTTTCAATACCTAATGATAGAGGTGTAACGTCTAATAAAACAACATCCTTAACATCACCGGTAATAACTCCACCTTGAATTGCAGCACCCAAAGCAACAGCTTCATCTGGGTTAACTGATTCATTAGGAGTATGTCCTGTTTCAGCCTTAACAGCTTCCTTAACTGCAGGAATACGTGTGGAACCACCAACTAAAATAACTTCATCAATATCAGCATTTGTTAATCCTGCATCAGCTAAAGCGTTACGTACAGGAATCTTTGTTCTTTCAACCAAATCTTCAGTTAATTCATTAAACTTAGCACGTGATAATGATGTTTCTAAGTGTAAAGGACCAGCTTCACCAGCAGCAATAAATGGTAGTGAAATTTGTGCTTCTGTTGTACCAGATAAGTCCTTCTTAGCCTTTTCAGCAGCATCTTTCAAACGTTGCATAGCCATTTTATCTTGAGATAGATCAATTCCATTGTCAGCTTTAAAGTTTTCAACTAACCAATCAATGATCTTATTATCAAAATCATCACCACCAAGATGTGTATCACCATTAGTTGATAGAACTTCAAATACTCCATCACCTAATTCAAGGATAGAAACGTCAAAAGTACCACCACCAAGGTCAAATACTAAAATACGTTCATCTTTATCTAATTTATCAAGACCATAAGCTAAAGCTGCAGCTGTAGGTTCATTAACAATTCTTTCAACTTTCAAACCCGCAATCTTACCTGCGTCTTTAGTTGCTTGACGTTGTGAATCGTTAAAGTATGCAGGAACTGTAATAACAGCTTGTGATACTTCTTCACCTAAGTAACTTTCAGCATAATCTTTAATGTATTGTAAAATCATTGCTGAAATTTCTTGTGGAGTATATTCCTTGTCTTCAATCTTTACCTTATAGTTTGCATCTCCCATATGACGCTTTATAGAAGATACTGTATTTGGATTTGTAATAGCTTGACGCTTAGCTACTTCACCAACTTGTGTTTCACCATTTTTGAATGATACAACTGATGGAGTTGTTCTATTACCTTCTGGATTTGTTATAATTTTAGGATCTTTACCTTCTAGTACAGCAACAGCTGAGTTTGTTGTACCTAAATCAATACCAATGATTTTTGACATAAATGTATTACCTCTTTTATAAAAATATTAATTAAATACTACTTATTGAGCTACAACAACCATCGCTGGTCGTAATACTCTATCTTTTAGCATGTATCCGTCTTGGAAAACTTGTACTATAGTTTCTGGTTCTTGTCCTTCTTCGACAGGAACTGTCTTTACAGCTTGATGTAAAGTAGGGTCAAACACCTTTCCTAGAGAATCTATTTTAGTAACATTATTGTTTTTCAAGGCTTTTTCCATATCACGAGCAACCATTTCTATACCTTTTTTCAGTTGCTGTGATGCATCATTATCTACTTCAATTTCTAAAGCTCGATTTAAATTATCAATAACTGGTAAAATATCACGAGCTAAATCTTGACCTTCATATTTCAACAACATTTCTTGTTCTTTCTTAAAACGTTGTGTCATATTAGCCATTTCAGCTTCAGCTCGTAAATATTTATCCTCAATATCATCGTACTTCTTTTGAAGTTCATCTAATGCTTTTGAAGAATCATCTGTCTCCTCTACTGATTTTTCATTCTCAACAGATGAAGCTTTATCATCTTCTTTAATTTCTTTTTCAATATCTTCATTTTGCTCAGAAGCTTTTACTTTTTCTTCAGACACATCGCCACCCCTTTCAATTATCACTTATCAAAATTTCGGTAATAATCAATTAATTTTTTAGTTAGCTCTTTTTGGAAAACTTCAACCAATCCTATCATCTTAGAATACGGCATGTTAGTAGGCCCTAGAATAGCAATCATGCCTCGACCATGACTCCCAACATTGTAAGTTGCCGATACAAGACTGTAATCTAACAATAACCTATCAGACATCTCATCGCCTATTTTAACCGAAATTCCATGATGATCGTGTGGATTAGTCGTATTATCTACTAACCCACCAATCTTATCTGATTCATCGTCAATTAATGAATACAGGGATTTGATCTGTTCTAAATTATTACCGTTAGCAAAATTCAACAAATTTCGCCTTCCACCAATATAAAACTGCTCTTTGATAGCTTTATCTAAGATTCCACCAAATACATCGATAAATCCATCAGATTTTTCAATATATTTAGTAAGTAACGGCTGCAATTCTTGTAGTTTAGAAGTGACTTCACTAAGGGAAGAACCTACCAATTTATCATTAATTAGCCTAATAACAGCTTCTAGAGACTCTCCATCTATGTTATTAGGTAAATTATAAATTTGGCTTTCAACTGATCCATCACTGGCAACGAGAATAACCATTACTTGGCCATTTCCTAATGGTACCATCCTGAATCCTTCGAGTTTTAAATCACTAGCTTCTGGTCTCAAAGTTATCGCCGTATAATTAGTTAAATCAGACAATATCTTTGCAGACATTTCTATTATTTCATCAACTCTACGATATTCATTTCCAAATAGAGATTGAATACTTCTTACAGATTTCGAATCTATTTTAACGGGTTTAACTAAATTATCAACATAATAACGATATCCCTTAAGAGAAGGAATTCGACCAGAACTAGAGTGCTCTTTAGTTATAAAACCTTGTTTTTCAAGAACTGCCATTTCATTTCGAATAGTAGCTGAACTAACACGTATAGGTAATTGTTCTTGCAAAGTTTTAGAACCAATAGGCTGTCCTAAATCAGTATAATCTCGGATTATTGTTTCCAAAATCAACAACTGTCTTTCAGTTAGCAAACCAACCACCTCTTTTAGCACTTAACACATTAGAGTGCTAAGTCAATTATTAATATAACCTAGTTAATGGGATTAGTCAAGAGTTTTAGACAAAAAATTAGCAGAGCAACCCTATAAGTGCTAATTTTTTTTCAAGTCTCCAAAAAAGACCTCAGTATCTCTTTTATCTTTATTTAATTGATCTATTAGTTCCTCAACACTATCAAATTTCACCATTTCTCTTAAAAATTTATACCATTTAACAATAACTTTTTCTCCATAAACACTTTTATCAAAATTAAATAGGTTTATCTCAACTGTTTTTTCTAAATCATCACCAAATGTTTCATTATGCCCTATAGATGCCATTCCTTCATACCATGAATTATCTTTATCTATTTTCACTTTAACAGCATATACACCCTCTCCTAAAATACGTTCATTCTTAGGGATAGAAACATTTAAAGTTGGAAATCCTATTTTTCTTCCTCTCTTAAAACCATGTTCAACAGTTCCATGATTTTCATATTGATATCCTAATAGCAAATTAGCAGCTTCCACATTCCCGCTATCTAAATCTTTTCTTATCTGAGTAGAACTAATTTTTTGATTATTGCGTTGTAAGTGGTCTACAGTTATTATTTCAAACCTTCCTTTTGCAAAATCCGAAATAGTATCCATATTAGCAATATCATGTTTTCCATAAGTATAGTCTTGACCTGCAACAACACATATTGCATGTAACCCTACTACATACTTATCTATAAAATCTTGTGGTGAAAGATAAGCTAAATTTTCATCAAACTTAACAACATAAGCTATATCTACACCTAAATTTTTAAAATGTTCTAGTTTTTCATCCAACATTGTTAGATATTTAAACTTTTCACCATCAATATTTTGAAAGATGATTTTTGGATGTCTGTCAAAAGTCATTACTGCAACTTTTACACCTAAACTTTTTCCTTTTTCTATAGCTCTTTTTATTACTTCTTGATGTCCACGATGAACTCCATCAAAAAAACCTAAAGCTAATACAATTGGAGAATCAACAATTGCATTTTTATCATAAGGTTCCTTCAATTTTACGATTTTCATCTATATCCCTTCCTAACTTAAATCTATCATTCTCTCAGATTGATATCTATTTTTTTCTTTATTATATTGATAAATACATCTAATTCTATCATCATAGAAAAGATTCACTCTATCGTAATTTTCTTTAAAAGTATTTACGGATAAAAAGCCTCCATTTTTCACTATCTTCCATTGTTCTAATTTCAAATCATATCTTGGTAAATCTTTAACAGCATAATCAATAGGATATAATGATTCAGATAATTTATTTTCATGTGCTAATTTTTCTAATTGTGATAATGACTTCGCCATTCCAATTTGAAAGCCACCACTTTTAAGCCTTGTCAAATCACTCATAACAGCTGGAACACCTAATTTTTTTCCAACATCTACTGCTAAAGTTCTAACATATGTACCCTTACCACAACCGACTTCAAAATATATAGTTTGCTGTCCTTTTTCTTTATCAAATTTTGAAGGGAAAATTTGTTTAAAATATTCTATATGAACTCTTCTTTCTGGAATATCTACTTTTTCACCAGCTCTAGCATACTCATATAATTTTTTACCGTTAACTTTTATAGCAGAATATATAGGCGGAACCTGTATTATATCACCTATAAAACTAGACAAAATTTCATTTATTTTCTCATCTGAAAAT
>OGGB01001941.1_pt1 | contig 12840 bp, 8 predicted proteins | sample 1571111 | NCBI WGS metagenome assembly OGGB01 (sample SAMEA2582067, study PRJEB24529) | metagenome | biome: Human gut stool | place: China | collected 2011
AGGACCCGCTGTTGCAACAGTACTTACCGTTTACGGTATTGAAACTTCTTTTAATCATCCCTTCTTTTAAATTACCTATCTGTTGCAACAGTACTTACCGTTTACGGTATTGAAACTCATCCCAAAGGTTTATCAGACCACCTATATTGCTACCGTTGCAACAGTACTTACCGTTTACGGTATTGAAACTAACTGGTTTGATAGATCTAAGAATGAAATCGCACAGTTGCAACAGTACTTACCGTTTACGGTATTGAAACTTGAGCAGCTAGTGTTGGATCATTGGTAAATGTAATTCCAGTTGCAACAGTACTTACCGTTTACGGTATTGAAACTCTTCAAGTTCTGCTGTGGATTCATCTTCTAAGTCTTGCGCAGTTGCAACAGTACTTACCGTTTACGGTATTGAAACGATGCTGCAGGAACCCATTCACCATCCCGTTGTATTAGGTTGCAACAGTACTTACCGTTTACGGTATTGAAACAAACTATTACGACCTTTTGCTTTAGAATATTCGCCACCAGGTTGCAACAGTACTTACCGTTTACGGTATTGAAACTCATATTTTAGAACTTTAAGTGCTAAACGTTCTGTTTTAGGTTGCAACAGTACTTACCGTTTACGGTATATAATGAATATACTCACAAATTTTTAGTCATTATTTTTGTGCTAGAAAACCTAATCAGTGAAATATTTTTTTCTCATTTGTGATTTTTAATAACATAGTGTAAGCAAAGACACCCAAGTAGACAATCATGTTTACTTGGGGATTTTTTTAGTTATTTTTAATATTTTGTTTTGGCATAACTAGTATTAAGTTGATTTAATGTATAGTATTACAATTATTGACGGAACTTTATGGCTACCCTATAATTAAAATTAATAATTCATGAAATTCTCATGATTTACAAAGTATTTGTAAATGGTTGAGGTGGCATATGGGGACACATAATTTTTCAAGATTAGAGACCATAAATCCTGAGATGTATAAAATGGCTACGGATTCTGAACGGTATTTGTATGCAGATCATCAAATTGCATTAGTTAAGTTACGCGTATTTGCCGAGAGTTTTACTAATTATTTGTATAACGACTTACAGTTGCCTAATAATCCTAATGATAGTTTTTGTAGTAAATTACAAAAATATGAATTTTCTAGAGCAGTTCCACGTGATATTATAAAAAAATTGCATCTTCTTCGTGTTAATGGTAATGATATGGCTCATAAGGTTATTGAGTGTGATCAAAAGGTGGTTAATCATTGCTTAAAGGAATCATATTTATTGAGTAAATGGCTATGTTTTAAATTGGACCCTGCTATTACGGATTATCCTGAATTCGTTTTGCCTGAAAATAAATCAATTGTAAATCAGTCTGATTCTATTAGTCTGGATGATGAATTAGAAGCTTTACATCGTGACCCAGATGGTTCCATTGCTAAACGTAATGAAGTGTATAGTAAGATTAGTTCTGAAGAGCGCGAGAAAATTACAGCGGTACGTGCTAAGGAATATGCCGATGTTATTCAAAAGAATCATATCAATCTATATCCAGAAGAAACAGCAGCTTACTATCATTTGGTAGACGAGTTTAAAGGATATGCTTTGACCGCAGATCAGCAAGAATTAGTAGCGCAACTAGAGGATTTCCTTAACAATGATTCGGAACATGTGTTCCTAATGAAAGGTTATGCTGGTACAGGTAAGACTTTCATCCTTAAAGGTGTGGTTAATTATCTTAAGAATGTTGGACGTAGTTGCAGTTTATCTGCGCCAACTGGTAAAGCGACGTTGGTATTGCGTGAGAAAACAGGTCATTCTGCATCTACTGTACATTCTATGATTTACTCTCTTAATATGTTGAACGAATATGGAAGAAATCAAGAGGGAGAAACCTTTAAACTAGTATTCGAATTAAAGGACAACGAAAATCCAGCTAATCATGTGTATTTGATTGATGAAAGCTCCATGTTGTCCGATGCTATGGCAAATAACGAATTCATCCAATTTGGTAGCGGGAAATTATTAGATGATTTAATGCACTATATAAATCTAGATTCTAATGAACATGCTAAGAAAGTCATTTTTATTGGTGATGATGCACAGCTTATGCCTGTTAGAATGAATCACTCTCCAGCTTTATCTGAAGAGTATTTTAAAAAGTTATATGGTGATGAATTTCCTATTCGTTCCTTCCAACTTACTGAAGTAGTACGTCAAAAAACAGATAGCCTCATTTTAAAGAATGCCTTGCATATTCGAAATGATTTAGCTCGACATCAGTTAAATCGTTTAACTATTGAGCAAGATGATTCAGAGGTAGTAGGCATTAAGGCTGAACAATTTTTAGACACTTATATGATGAACTGCAATAATAATATGGATGCGCAGACCATTGTGATTGCCTCTAAGAATGACTTAGTAGGTATGTATAACATGATGATACGAGAGTCTTTATATCCTGGGGCTAAGACAATAGTGCCAGGTGATCGAATTATGTTCTCTAAAAATACATTTATCGATGGACACCGCGTGTTTAATGGAGAATTTGCAACAGTTACGTCTGTAGGTCATGTAGAGTCTCGTCGAATTCAATTGAATAAAGAACGGATTGTAGATCTTAACTTTAGACATGTTCAAGTCGAATTTATTAATGAAAATGGTATGCGTATTGTAGCACCTACCCTATTAATAGAAGATTTGTTAACATCGTCTAATGCCATGTTGGATGCAGATGAACAAAAAGCATTATATAAAGATTTTTATATAAGAAACACTAATGCTTTAAAATCTATTGCGCAACAAATGAAAGCAGAAAATAAGGATGATGAATCAGAAGAAGAGCGCAAGAGAATTCTTTTTAACAATAGTCACGAGCGATTGAAATTAATGATGTCAGATCCGTATTTTAATGCGGTTCAGGCTAAATATGGGTATGCGATTACATGTCATAAAGCACAAGGTAGTGAGTGGAAACGTGTATTTCTAGATTGTCAGCATTATAATAACATATTGTCTATAGATGGCTTTAAGTGGTTATATACAGGAATCACAAGGGCAACGGAGCGCTTATATTTACTTAATTGGTGGGATAGAAGAGCTGATTCTAATATTGAAGTAGATGAATTGAAATTCGCTGAAAATCAAAAACAATTAACCTCAAAACTACAAGAAGATTGTGCAATTGATACATATCTTGATTTTGAGTTAGCTTCATTGTCTCGTATTTCGCAAGGTATTTGCCGCATGGTTGTTAAGACTTTGGCAGGTCAAGATATTATTATTAAGAAAGTTGCATCTCATGACTATCATGATATCTATCAAATTCAGATTGAAGGTAAATTAGAAGAGTATAAAATTTACTATAATGGCAAGCATATTATCAGGAGTATAAGTCCTAGTAATAAAAATAATTCTAATCAATTATATACTTCATTGAATGTGTTGGTAGGATTGTTGATACAAATAGATGAAAAACCACTTATGGAACAAACACAAAATGTGGAATCGATTGTTCAACGAGCAGTATATCCAGAACCATTTAAAGAGTTTTTACAAGCTTATAGTGAACAGTTAGAAGCTAAGTTACAAGAACATCATATTGGAATTAAAGAAATCAAGTGTGCTCCGTACCGAGTTCGATATACTTTCAAAAGAGGTATAGGTACGATTACGATGGATATCATTTATAATGGTAAAAAACGAGTTACGAAAACCCAGTTTATAGATAGCTTATGTAATGATTCGGACTTGGCTGACGATATTAAATCCGTTTTGGAAGAAGGAGTTATGTAGCTATGGAAACTAAGACGAAATATACGAGCAAGGATGTTTTTGATTTACGTCATCAAGATATTGATCGTGCATTTGAGTTAGCAAAAGAATTAATGAACGCGGCAGGTCATGATGCATGGAATATAAGAGCCTATGCGTGGTGTTTAATTGATTTAATTAAACGCGGAGTTAATACAAATCAACTTGAACATTTAGAAGAATATTGTAATGAATTACAAGCTCTAGAAATTGATAATTCTAAGGGAACTGAAGAAATCTTGCTTAAACAGCGTGAGTTTGCTATACGGATGGCTAGTCCAGAATATAAAGGGCTTCAGGAGATTAAGGCCCTTAAGGACGCCAATAAATTTGTGGAGGCGGCCAAACGAGCAAAAGCATTAGTGAAACAATTTCCAGATAATTTGAATGTTAAACGCTCTTATGCGTGGCGTTTATATACGCTCTTAAAACAAAAGATGAGTGACAAAGCCGTTAATTTTGATCATGTTGTATTTTATTTAGATGAGATTTTCTCATTGGGGCTTTCAGATGAAACCTTATTGATGCGATGTGTATGGAGAAGTATCTTATCTTTTAAGGATGAAGAACAGCCTATTAAATTATATATGTATGCGTTACAAACTGATTTTAATTGTTTTGAGTATGAGGATTATAAGACTAGCACTTATACCGATGCAGATGGGAAACAACGCGAAGGTAGTTCTTTAGTCTCAAGAATTTTAAAGAAATCCCTAGATGGTATTAATAAAAAGGTTGATGAGGATAGCGTCATTGCATTATGTGATATAGCAACATCACGGTTAAGTAAGTTACATGAAAATACATTATTTTTGAAATGGAATATTGCCAAAGCGTTAACAATGGTAAATCAGCTTGATCGTGCTCAAGCTATCATTATTAAGCTCTTACATGACAAACCTTATGAATTTTGGCTTTGGAAGGGATTGGCAGAAACCGTAGAAGGTGATGCAAAGCTCGCATTGGCATGTTACTGTAAATCGATTCTGTGTCAAACAGATGCATACTATAATGGTAAGTCAAGACTCGGCTTGATTAAGCAGTTAATCGAATTAGAATGGTTTGATATAGCTAGTTCTGAAACGCGGTATTTGATTGAAGCTAGACAGGCAAAGGGGCACAAGATTGAAGACATATTAAATCAATATGTGAACGCGTCTTGGTATATGCCAGATAGTAAACCTGTTACTGATGAGTTTTATATTGAGCATAGTGTGCCTGCATTGGCATTGTTGTATAAGGATTTTCCTTGGTATGAAGGGATTGTTGGGACGACTTATACAACTGAAAAAGGAAAAGCTACTAATATTATTGTGATGAAATCCAATTCTGAGCCACCTAAGGAAATTCATGTTAAACCTTCTATATTACGTAATATATCTAAAGAATTTGGTACACCTATTCGTGTAAAAATGAAATGGACTGGATATAGTCGTGGTGACATTTTTATGATTGAGCAGACTGATGCTACCAAAGAGTTCCCTCATCATATTGGTATTGTGAATCGAGTGGACACTCGCCGTAATCATGCTTATATAGTAGCCAGTGGTGATGTTTTACTTTCCTATACTGTTGATGAAAGCACTCCTTTACAGGTAATGGATGTTGTATCTGTTTCCTATTCATCTGCTGAACGTAAGGATGGTACCGTTGTAAATAATGTTATTTCCTGTGAAAAGGTAAGACAAAGTCCACCTAGTTCATTAGTTATGGATTTTGAGAATATAGTAAAAGTTGTTACTGGTGGGATTGCTTTCACAGAACGTACCAATGTATTTATAGAACGTCAACTAGTAGATGATTATAAATTGGTTAGTGGTGATGTAGTTGCTGGTACTGCGATTCGCTCCTATGATCGTTCAAAAAATAAATGGGGGTGGAGTGCCGTAGAAATCTCATCTGTAGATGTGGAAGGCTATAAAAAGCTACCATCATACTCTAAGTATTAATCTGTAGCGAAATGAATTCTTCCTAGTTTTTTTGAATACGTATAATTTGATACCTTTGTTATAATAAATACATCAGTTAATACTGAGTACTTAGTGGTGTGAGGTGCGAATGTAAAAATTTCTCCTTTCGGTAAATACTATAAACTATATCATCAAAGTTCGTGCTAGATTGCACCTCTAAGCGAAGCCTTGTCCGTATGGTAACATATGGGCAGGGCTCTTTTGTTTTATCTAATTAGTATATTGTTCTTAGTTATTTTGATGAGATTAATTGGTCGATGTGATATATACTATACACAGTTGATACGTTATTGAATGAATAGGAGGTGGACCTATGTTATTATTATTAGCATGGTTATTATCTGACTAGTTTTGTCAGTTTGTGGTATTGAAACTCAATCTGAGTTACCTTCCAAGTTTGATATTGGAATATGCTTGTTATAACAGTGCTTATCGATAACCCCGAGTAGATCAATTTGATTTGCTCGGAGGGGTGTTTGTCTTAGTTATTTTGATAGAGGGATTTTTACTTATTGGTTTATACTATGAATGTAGGTTGTTGTAGATTGTGAGGTTAATGAACATGAAACGAAATTTAATTCTAAAGTTATAGTTGAATGAAATGTATTTAATCATATTATTAATAAGGAGGTGTTATACTATGTCCCCATTAGCGGTAGATGCTGCAGTTGCAGTATTAATAGCAGTGCTAGATGCACTTGATGATTAGTTTCTATTGAATTAAGTATGTGTTATGTTTGTTGTATGAGGAGGAATGAATATGTTTCCATTGGTAGGTGTAGTAATGAGCCTTGTAGAAGGTGCGTCTTTTGGCGTATCAGTATATGAAATATTTAAGGATTAATTTGATATAGGAGTAGGAGGTGTATTATGTCCCCATTAGTAGTAGAAGCTGCAGTTGCAGTGTTAGTAGCAGTGCTAGATGCACTTGATGAAGACTAGTTTTAATTGAAATATTTTCGTATATATTATGAGGAGGTGTTTTATATGTTCCCATCTATAGATTTTGGTTTAGTACATGTATGTGTTGAGGTATAATTAAAAAGTGAATAATGAATTAGACAATGGTTAGACCTATTCGTGTGATATCATGCGGGTAGGTCTTTTTTATAATATACTAGCAGTGGAAAAGGTTTTCTTGATCTATAAAAGTTGTCAAAATAGCAATAAGCCTAGTTACTACCTGTATTTTATAAAAATCGTTCCTTTTAGAAAATCTCCCTGCATATTGACGTAAAACTCGAAAACCCTTATAATTACTGTAATCTTAGAAAAATCATTTTCTACCAGTATTTACCTAGGTTTGTAGATATTATGAACCGAATGGAATCATATTTTGACTGTTTACGGTGTGAGGTTTTTTAAAACCTAATTTTGAGCCCCATGAATATTGGCTTTCTAGGACCTGCTGTTGCAACAGTACTTACCGTTTACGGTATTGAAACAAAAAAATATGGACCAACATCTTGCTCTATAATAGTTGCAACAGTACTTACCGTTTACGGTATTGAAACTTTCAATATTTGAAGGGATAGCGGTAATGTATGTCCAAGTTGCAACAGTACTTACCGTTTACGGTATTGAAACTATAGTCTACCATTGCACGATAATATTTATTTCGTTGCAACAGTACTTACCGTTTACGGTATTGAAACAGCTCCACATTGAGAACACTTAACCATGTTACCACCACCGGTTGCAACAGTACTTACCGTTTACGGTATTGAAACAGTTTAATGCATCACTTATACGTGCAAAGAATTCATCTACAGTTGCAACAGTACTTACCGTTTACGGTATTGAAACTCACGAACGGATGCACCAAGACCATCATCTTCTAAGTCAGGTTGCAACAGTACTTACCGTTTACGGTATTGAAACCCAGCATTCCAATCTGGATATTTAGACTCATTATTAAAGTTGCAACAGTACTTACCGTTTACGGTATTGAAACCCATGCGGGATTAACAAATTTACTTTGGGTCTATCGTTGCAACAGTACTTACCGTTTACGGTATTGAAACGCAATCAATGTATTATACGATTGAAAAGCGGTATAATGTTGCAACAGTACTTACCGTTTACGGTATTGAAACTTTTAGATGATGTTTTTGAGAAGTACTGGTTTTGCGTTGCAACAGTGCTTACCCTTTACGGTATTGAAACCGAAGTCCTTCTACTGCTTCATATGCCCAATGGTTATTTGAGTCGCAACAGTACTTACCACTTGCGGTATTGAAACACTTTACCTATTTGCTTTTGTGCAGAATAGTATTCTTTTAGTTGCAACAGTACTTACCGCTTACGGTATGCGACGAAGGGTGCTAGCAAAGGGAAAAAGCGATGATGCGGCCTCAACATTTCTAACTTACAATTACATATCTATTACTAAAAGAGCTGTGCTCTCTGTGTTATAACAGAGGCACAGCTTTTTCATTCCTAGTTTTTCTGATTATTGTACTTCTCTTTAGATTTGTATAATGAATGTAGTTAATGAGTTTGTTATTAGTTTGGAGGTGTTGTATGCAGTATCTTATTTCATATGATATTTCAGATACAAAAATCAGAAACAAGGTTGTTAAGTATTTAGAATCTTTTTGCTATCGCGTTCAATACAGCGTATTTTTATGCTCTCATGTACGTGTACGCATTGAAACAATTATAAAACAATTAGAGAAGTTAACCGGTAATGATATGACAAAGCGATTGCTTGTGATTTCAATTTCAGATACGGCTAAGACGCCGATATGGTGTAATCAGGACCTTCCTGTTAATGAGGGGCCTGTATTAATCATTTAATTTGTAGGAGGTGGTATACATGGTAGAAACAGTATATGTAATGACACCGGGTGTGTCAGTTAATCAAGATGGTGGTTTATTAGTATTAGAACAAGATCATAAGGTATTGCGAGAATTGCCAATGGCGACAGTAGGAACGTTAGTAGTTGGTCGTACAACGCAATTATCTACGCAAGTGATGTATTCTTTGGTGCAGCAGGGGTCTCTTATTCAGTTTGTGGACCATGCATATCGCCTAGTTGGCACATTGGGGGATGAAAAAACATCACTATCTAAGTTATTATGGCAAACACGATACTTTCAAGACGAATCCTTTGCCCTAATGGGGGCTCAATATATTGTGCAGAAGAAGATTCAAGCACAGATTTCTATCTTAGAACAGTATAGTAAAACTAAAGCATTGCCTAACTATGATTTTGTGCGTAAGACCTTATACGGCCTATTAAAGCGTGTAGGTAAAGTTAGGACTGTGGATGGTCTGCGCGGTATGGAAGGGTTAGCGTCTAAAACCTATTTTTCCGTATGGGGCGCATGCCTTTCTGAGCCTTGGGAATTTACTGGACGTAAGCGTCACCCAAGTCCTGATCCTGTAAATGCGTTGCTTAGCTATGGCTATTCATTTCTAGAACGTGAGGTGCGAGCTTGTCTTTTGCCATCGGGCCTCGATGTTCGTATTGGACTGCTACATAGTACGAATAATCGTAAGGATAGTTTCGTTTATGACTTGATGGATTTAGTACGACAAGAGGTGATGGATCGTTTTATTTTAAAAGTGTTGAATCGCCATATGGTAAATGATACAGATTTTGAAATCACTGAACGTGGTTGTTTTATGTCTAAAGCTGCTCAAAAGAACTGGGTATCATTATATGAGTCCTATATGACAACTACAGTTAAGCGGTTTGGTGGCGTGTCACCACGTCAGTGGATTCAACAATGTGTAAAGGACTGTATGAGTTATTTAGACCAAATGAGTGATGTAAATGCAGATATGGAGGTAAAAACTGTTTCGTAATCATAAAACTTTCATAAAGTGCATGATTATAAGTGATTTTTTTCTCAGTATTTGCTATTATTTAAGATGAAGTATAAATGAAGTTAAGCGTATCGCATTTCATGAAAGAGGGGGTTACATGTTTATCAATCATACGAATCATCCGTCCCAGTATTGGTCGGATGCGCAGCTCGATGCAGGGCGTCAATATGGGGTGATTATGGACATGCCATTCCCTCAGATTGATCCGATGGCATCTTCGGCAGACATTAGTCAGTTGGCGCAAGAATATGCAGCACGCATTATCGCCTTGCATCCAACGGCGGTGCTTTGCCAAGGGGAATTCATTTATTGTCACGCCTTAGTGGAACGATTGCTTGCCGTCGGGATTACCGTTGTAGCAGCCACCAGTGAACGGGTGGTCGAGGAATCCTACGGGGATGGGGTGAACGAGAAAATCGTGAACTTTCAGTTCGTTCAGTTCCGCGAGTATTGTCGCTAATCCGTGTTGTGTTTTATAGGTAAGGAGTGAGCCTATGCAAGTAAATGCGATTTTGTTTGATGTGCAGTCCATTCAAAAGTACATCTTCGCGAACAATAAATTGAAGGCCAACGTAGGGGCTTCATATATTGTGGACCGATTATTTGAGAATGTGTTGTGCGATGAGGTCATTAAAAATATCGGAGTGGCGGCGGATACGACGTCTTGGCTAAGCCGTGGTGAAAGCCTTGCGGCATTGCCAACGCCTGTGTATGTGGCGTATATCGGCGGCGGTAATGCATTGGTGTTGATTGACGAAGCTCATGAAGCACTCGTTGCGGATATGATTAAACAGTTTACCACTCGCGTGTTGACGAAATATCCATCCCTCAAGGTGGGTGCTACGTCGGGAACCATTACCCTTGACAAGGACAAGTTCTCTAGTGATTTAGGCGTATTGTATTCACAATTAAAGACCAATCAATATACCCTACATCCGATTGTGACGCCAGCCAATACGGGCTTGACGACGATTTGCGACTATAGCGGTGATGTGGCGGATACAACGGAGCAAATAGGCGAAAAACGCCTTGTGGCGACATCCTTTTCTGCTAAATTCAACGCCTTTGATGCAGCGAATAAACGATTGAGCCTCGACCTATTCGGTACAGAAGATACGGACTGGGTATTCCCATCTGAATTGGAAGACTTGGGTCAAAACCAATCGACAGACAATAGCAAAACGGGCATCAACGACATTGCTATCGTTCATATTGACGGTAACAATATGGGTGCTCATTTCAGAGCCTGCAAAACATTGGAAGAACGCAGCGCTTTGTCCAAACGAGTTCATGAGAAAACATTGGCTAGTTTTAAGGCCACAGTAGAATGGATTATCGATCACTATGATGTGCTAGATGCAGAATTGGAATTGAAACCAAACATGATGCCAATTCGTCCTATCATCGTAGGCGGTGACGATATTACATTCATCTGTAATGCTCGTATTGCGGTGCAAACGTCACAATTCTTGATGCAACAATTATTGAGTAATGTCGATGGTATGTCCATTGCATCCTGTGCCGGTATTGCGGTCATTCCTACATCGTATCCATTCTTTAGAGGCTACGAAATGGCGGAACAGCTCTGCGATAGCGCTAAATCCAAGATGCGTGCATACAACGAATCCCATACCATTCCAGAATCCTGCTGGATGGACTTTGCTTTCTTGCACGGCGAAACAGCGCCAACATTGGAACAATTCTTTGCTAATGAATATAGCAGCTTAACAGGCAATATGCACTTTGGTCCATACCGTGTCTACGGTCGTACAGAATCCGTAGCCTCTGGTGATATAGAAGGCTTGCCTCAAGTATTGGATTGTACAGCACAATTCAACGCCGGTAAGGTGATGGCGCATAACAAGGTGAAAGAATTGCGTTCCGTATTGCAAGATAATGAACATATGTGGACCGTATTCCTTGAACAATTGCGCAATACAGGGGCATCATTGCCGAATGTAGCCGGTTGGGAAGCTTTCACAGACAAACTATGGGCTAAGATTGACGGCCACATGCGCACACCGTATACGGATGCCATTGAATTGATGGATTATGTATTGCCTGGATTGGAGTAAGTATATGTACACATTAACCATACAATTATTGTCGCCAACCATGCTGATGTCCGGCCAAGGCGACGTGAATACGGACAGCACCATCGTTCATGACCGTTACGGGATTCCTTTCATTCCGGCGAAACGGGTGCGCGGTGTGTTATATGAAAGCGCCCTCGAGGTGGCGGAAATGATGGAAATGTCTAAGATGACGGCGTTCACGACGGACGATGTGAAAGTCCTATTCAACCGTCTAGAAGGCGTTACGGATGAACCTAGATTGTCCATCTCAAACTTGACCATTGCTGACTATGATGTGGTATCTCGTGAATTGGCGCAACTAGAGGAACAATACCCAACGGTGTTTACGAAAGACCGCGTTCTTGAAGAATACACATCTATGCGGTATTACACATCCATCGACCAAACGACAGGAACCGCTATGGAAGGGACCTTGCACAACTCTCGCGTGCTTAACAAAGGCCTTACCTTTAAGGGCCACATCGATGTAGAGGATATGACGGATACGGACCGCTATATTTTGAGCTGCGCCGTACGCAATATGACGGGCATCGGTGGTAAGAGAAACCGTGGATTCGGTCAAGTGGTATGCAAAATCGATGACAAAGCATTTGATGTAGATACAATAGGGGGTAAACTATGGAACAAGTAAATATTACGGTCACTATACAATCCCCAACGCTCATTGCCAATTCTTCTACGGCAGGCGTATTGACTGCTACGCGCGGCTCCATTGACGGACGCATCTTGCGCGGCCTATTTGCCAATCAGTTCATTAAATCTCATAACCTTGGCAAAACAGCGCATACGAACAAGGACTTTATGGATTTGTTCTACGGCGATTTACGTTTCGTGTCCGCCTATAAAGATACGGTTAAGGGCACATCGTTCCCTGCGCCATTGAGCTTGCAAAAAAATAAGAATGCCGCTAAGGAAACTAAGTTTGCATCTAACACGGTGGTCGATTCCTTTTATGCAAAACAAGAATACGATGTACCAGAAAAACAAAATCTTCTTGGCTTTAAAGGCGTAAAGGGCTTTATCGTACTAGATGGTACAGAGTGTAGCCCCGTTTCTGTGGAAACAGCTATTAAATTGCACATGTCTCGCTCATCCGAACAAGAACGTGTACAAGGCCGTAGCAGTG
>OGGB01001942.1_pt1 | contig 12837 bp, 9 predicted proteins | sample 1571111 | NCBI WGS metagenome assembly OGGB01 (sample SAMEA2582067, study PRJEB24529) | metagenome | biome: Human gut stool | place: China | collected 2011
GCTTCGGCCTGTAATGTAGGCTCACCACCCGAGAATGTGATGCCACCCTTTTTTCCGAAAAAAGCTTTCTGGCTGATAGCCATTTGCAGAATTTCTTCCGGTGGGGTAGGTGTTCCCCCCTTTGCATCTATCGTATCCGGGTTGGCACAATACAAACAGCGGAACGGACAGCCTTGTAGGAAAACGACGAGCCGGAGACCCGGCCCGTCAAATGTTCCCATACTTTCGTAGGAGTGGATGTTTATCATATTACATTCTTTCGTGGAAACTACGGCTGATAACTTCTAACTGATGCTCGCGGCTCAGCTTCACGAAGTTCACAGCATAGCCGGAAACACGAATTGTGAGTTGCGGATACTTCTCCGGATGCTCCATGGCATCTTCCAGCATTTCACGGTTCAGCACGTTTACGTTCAGGTGGTGTGCACCTTTAGTAAAGTAACCGTCCATCATTGTTACCAGGTTTTCAACACGGTCTTCCGGTGTCGGGCCGAGAGATTTCGGAACGATAGAGAATGTATTACTGATACCGTCCTGTGAGTCGCGATAACGCAACTTGGCAACGGAACTCAGTGATGCGATGGCACCGTTCTTATCGCGTCCGTGCATCGGGTTGGCACCCGGGGCGAAAGCTACACCCTTGGCACGTCCGTCAGGAGTAGCACCTGTTTTCTTACCGTACATTACATTAGAAGTGATCGTCAGCAATGAAAGGGTAGGACGGGCATTCTTGTAAACGGGCAACTTTTTCAGTTCTTCGCTGAAATAATATACCAAGTCTACCCCAAGGTGGTCCACACGGTCGTCATTATTACCGAAACATGGGAATGTACCGTCGATATCGAAACCTTCCGTCAAGCCGATGTCGTTGCGACGGGCTGTAACCTTTGCATTCTTGATGGCCGACAGTGAGTCGATGGCAATGGAAAGACCTGCTACACCATAAGCCAGATTAATACGTGGATTCGTATCGATAAATGCCATCTGAGCCTTTTCGTAATAATACTTATCGTGCATGAAGTGGATGATGTTCATTGCCTCATTGTAGACACGGGCAATTTCGGTCAGCACTTTCTTGTAGTTCGACATTACTTCCTCAAACTTCAATGTTTCACCGGTCAATACGGGAATACCCTTTACCATGACAGTACCGGTATTTTCGCAACGTCCACCGTTGATGGCAAGCAACAAGGCTTTTGCCAGGTTGGCACGTGCCCCGAAGAACTGTATCTGCTTGCCGATAGCCTGATAGGATACACAACATGCGATACCATAGTCGTCGCAGTTACGTACTTCGCGCATCAGGTTATCATTTTCGTATTGGATGGAGCTGGTATCTACGGATACTTGTGCGCAGAATTCCTTGAAGCCTTCAGGGAGTTCAGGTCCCCAAAGTATAGTCAGGTTCGGTTCGGGAGAAGGACCGAGGTTATACAGTGTTTGCAGGAAGCGGAAGGAAGTCTTTGTTACCTTCACACGTCCGTCGTTGAAACGTCCGCCAATGGCTTCCGTTACCCAGGTCGGGTCTCCGGCAAAGATATCGTTGTATGACTGCATACGCAGATGGCGCACCATGCGGAGTTTGATAACGAACTGGTCGATCAGCTCCTGGGCAAATGTTTCATTGATTTTACCGTGTGCCAGATCATATTCAATAAAGATGTCGAGGAAGGAAGAAACGTTACCCAGAGACATGGCTGCACCGTCTTGTTCTTTTACAGCGGCCAGATAAGCCATGTATACCCATTGTACGGCTTCCTGTGCGGAAGTAGCCGGACGACTGAGATCGAGTCCGTAATATTCACCCATTATCTTAATATCTTTCAAAGCCTTGATCTGCTCTGCCACTTCTTCACGCAGGCGAATGCGGTCATCAGTCATCGGACCGGTCAGATTGTGCAAATCTTCCATTTTGGCTTCGATGAGGCGGTTGATACCGTAAAGGGCCAGACGACGGTAGTCACCGATGATACGTCCGCGGGCATAGTTATCGGGAAGTCCGGTGAGGAAACCCAATGAACGGAATGAGCGGATCTCTTCAGTATATACGTCGAATACGCCGTCATTGTGTGTCTTGCGATAATGGGTAAAGATATCCTTTACTTTATCATCTACTTCTACACCGTTTTCGCGGCAAGCTTTAGTTACTACATTGATGCCACCAAACGGTTTGATAGCGCGTTTCAATAGCTCATCTGTCTGCAAACCAACGATAAGTTCATTCTCCTTATCTATATAGCCGGCCTGATGTGAAGTAATAGTTGATACAGTGTGAGGGTCAAGAGAACGTACTCCATTGTTAGCTCTTTCTTCTTCGAGTGCTTTGAGGCAAAGCTCCCAAATATGTTTGGTACGTTCGGTAGGTCCTTGCAGGAAAGAAGCGTCTCCAGTATAAGGCGCGATGTTTTTACTCACGAAATCACTGACATTGATTTCTTTGCTCCAAAGCCCGTCGATAAAGGTTTTGTTCAATTCCATAATATTCATTTTGTTAGTGGGTAATGGTTGTTATCCTAATAAGGACTGCAAAATTACTATCTTTTTTCCACATAGCATTGCATGAATAGTCAGTTTTTATGTTGTACGACATAAAATAACTATTGTTAGGTATGGGAGTTGGCAGTTAAGGTTGTTTTTTTGTGCTTATTATCTGCACTCTTTTACTCATTTATTGGTAAATGGCAGGTTAATAGCGGGACTAATATCATTTGCTGATTGAAAATGGAAATATTTACAAAAATAAATGGGTTGCTATAAAACTTTGTACTGATTATCATATACTTATAAGAAGATGATTTTCTGTAGACAAGAAGTTAAGAGTTTGTTGACAGGAAATTAACTTCTTGTCAGCAAGAAGTTGATTTCTTGTTGACAGCATGTTTTATGCTTTCCTGTTATTTTACAATATATATATGGAGCATTTCAAGTATAGACTTTCCGTAAAATGAATTACGTTTATAAAATATCGTAGAAATAATATTTTTGTGCCGAAATATTTGTGATATCAAAAAAGAATAGTACTTTTGCATCGCTTTAAGAGAAAAGCACTTCTTAAAAGAGGAGTTTTGGAGAGGTGGCAGAGTGGTCGATTGCGGCGGTCTTGAAAACCGTTGTACTGCGAGGTACCCGGGGTTCGAATCCCTGTCTCTCCGCTGGAAAGAATTGCAAAATAAAAAATCCCTGTAAAACATAATTTGCAGGGATTTTTTATTTTTGATGTATAGCATAAGCATATCAAAGCATTCTTTAAAAAATGATCTTTGAGGACTTTTTCATCAATGATACGAACTCTATAATATATTGTATTAATTTAAATATTGAGTGCGTGCTCTGAAATGTATTTTTATATTTCAAGCAATGGATGAGTGATAAAGAACCTATTGTTGTAATAAACTGTGATCAGATATTCATTACAGTGTCTAAAAAGATGCTGGTAACGTCGTTCTTTATCATCGTAATAGCTGGAATCTTTTTCCGGCTATTACGATGATTCTCTTCGGTAGTTAATACCTTTTTTGTTAGCTGCTCAACAGTTGAGTAACCAACTTTATTGACCATCAGTTTTCTGATTTTGTATTAAATTTGCTTGGACTTACATTGTAATATTTCTTAAATACTTCTCGGAAGTATTTTGCATCCGAGAATCCAACCATATCAGCAATCTCTGTTACCGTATGTTCGCCTTGTTTTAGTAATTGTGCGGCATGTTGCAAACGTATCATCCGGATATAATCAGCTGGAGCGTAACCGGTCAATGCTTTTAATTTGTTGAAGAAACTTGTACGGCTCATGTGATGCTGACTACTGAGCATGTCTACATTGAAGTCTGAATTTCCCATGTTATTCTCTATGCATTCCTTGACAGAGGCTATGAATTTCCAATCCAAGGTATTGGTGCAATTGACTGGAAGAGTCTGTTCTCTATCTTCAATGCTGTTATAAACCTGACGGAGCAAAGCACGATTTGCAAGTATGTTTTTGACCGTTGCCTTGAGTATCCCCACACTGAAAGGTTTGGTGATGTAGGCATCCGCTCCGATTTCCAGTCCTTCGAGCATATTTTTTTCATCTCCCAGTGCAGTCAGCAAAATGACCGGAATATGAGATATTTCAAGATCACCTTTTATAACTGAGCAGAGTTCATCTCCACCCATTTCGGGCATCATTATATCGGATATGACGAGATTCGGGTCAAACTCCCGTATTATGACAAGTGCCTCCTTTCCATTCGGGCAGGACTGGACATTATAACCCGTTTTGAACATATCAATAAGATAATTGCGCAGATCATCATTGTCCTCTACTATCAGGATACGTTGTAAAGAGCCGTTTACTTGGGATATTTCCATGGATAGTAACCCTGGAGTGCCACCAGATACGATAGTCTCCGAACATTCATTCGGTGTCTTGGGAGAGATGAATTTTGCTTTATGTAGGTGGCTGTTCCCTTTCGGGAAAGTTACCTGCACGCAAGTGCCTTCATGCTCAGTACTTTGAATATGAATCCTGCCTTTATGTAATTTGACCAGTTTGTATACCAGCATCAGACCGATTCCGCTACCTGTCACTTTCAAGTTAATGACATTACTACCCCGGAAACAATTCCTGAATAATTTCTTCTGTTCGCATGAGGGAATGCCGATTCCGGTATCTTTCACTTCGATGCTCCAGGAGTTTCCTTCCTCACAGGCGTAAATGCGTACGCTGCCACCTTCAGGTGTATACTTTAATGCATTTGACAGAATATTCTTCAGAATAGATCCCATCTTGTCACTGTCAAACCACACATTCAGATAGTCAAAATTGCTTTCGTAAACAAACCTGACATGTTTCATCTCGGCATATTTGCGGAAAGTAGCACAAACATTATCCATATAGGAATTCAATTCATATTCAGAAACATAAAGGGTGGAAGAGTAGACGTCTACCCGTTCGAAATTTATCAGGTTGGTCGCCAGCTGAAGCAATGCATTCACATTTTTAAGAGCCATATTTATATGCGGCAATGCCTGTTCCTTCACCATACGATTTTCTATGACTTCCTCCAGCGGAGCTTTTATTAATGTAAGCGGAGTACGTATATCATGGGCAGTATTAATGAAGAATCGTGTCTTTTCATCCGAAACCTTCTTCTGTCTGTGCAGTATGATGATACGGAATATGATAGCCATAACCAACACCAGTAGGATTGCATATCCAGCCATGGCCCATACACTGGCCCATGCCGGAGGCGTTATGACAATCTGAATGCTCCTTGTTTCATAGGTCTTGTACTTTTCCTCATTGGATATGGCACGAATCTGCAATGTATAACTGCCGGGAGGCAGATTCCTTACAACAATTCGATTGTCCAGGCTCGGACGGCTCCACTCTTTGTGAAAACCGTCAATCTTCCATGAATAAAGAATGTTGGAAGGATAATCATAATTAATGGAAGCTACATCAAGAGAAAAGGAGTTTTGTCCGTAGGCCAGTTCCAGTCGGTCAGTCTCGTCAATATCCTTTTCCAGCGGAGAACCGTCATCGCCCGGATAAACGGGATGATAGGCTATCATAAAATCGCGTAGTAATAGACGTGAGTAATGTGGTTCCGGTATCTGTATGTCTATCGGAAATCTGACAGCCCCGTCATTTCCACCAAAAACAAGTGTATTTTTACTATAGGTTGTAGCAGAACCGGTATTGAAATTTACACTCATTAATCCTTGTTCCCGCGTCCAATTGCGGAAGGAGTGTTCTCTAGGTGAATAAATGGTAATTCCGTTTTCCGTACCCATAAGCAGGCTCTCGTCCTGGCGCGGAAGAATTGTATAGATATTGTCAGAAATCAGCGCACAATTGTCTGTACGGTACTGATGGATGAACTTCTTTTTATTAATGTCATATACAAGCAATCCAGCTCCACGGGTACCGATATATAGAATGCCGTCGTTTCTCTGGTACAGAGCGCATATATAGGGAGATTCAATGGGCAGGTCAACATACAGATAAACTCCCGATTCCTTGTCAAGCTGGTAGAGCCCCATTCTTGTACCAATCCACATCTGCCGGGTGTCCTTTTCCTGGATGGTAGTGATGGAGTTTACTCCCGGATATAGACGCACACTTTTTGTCTCAAGATTGATGCGCTTCAAATGATGATATCCGCCGGACCAGACGTCACCGGCCGAATCTTTCTTAATGTCAAATATATATTGGTCGGGACGTACTCCTGCAATAGCAGCAGGAGAAATGTGGCTAATCTTAAATCCTTTCCTCTTTTCTATTTTGCAAATGCCTGGCATAAAACCGCCGGCCCATATCACTCCGGGAGAGGCTTCACACAGTGCCAAAAAGATGTGATTCTCATCATCCGGTACCGGATCAAAGGAACTGAGGAATGAGCGCCATTCTTTTGTGTCGGTCTGATAAAGACTGATACCGTTACTGGTCGCAAACCAGAGGTCACCGTCACTGTCCTCCAGTACATCATGAACCTGATCGTTCACCAGTGAAAGACTGTTGCCAAGGGAATGCCTTATCAGGTCGTAACTTCCATAGCGGTTGTTACGGATGGTAATACCGGTAGGATAATTGGCAAGCCAGATGCGTTCCTCCTCATCTACATAAATATCATTGATATTGTTTCCGTTCATCCCGTTATAACTATTATAATCAGCTGTTATATAGGGCTCACTCATGCATGTATTCATATCCAGTTTATATACACCTTTCCCACCCGTGGCTACTAGAAGTTCATGGGCATTCAAAGCAACGATCCGGTTTATCTCTACATTATTGGGTGATTGACAAGGGATGATTTTTCCTGTTTTCCCTACGTCATATATAAGTATTCCCTCTTTATAGTTTCCCACAAACAGTTGTTTTGAAACAACATGGTAATAGAGTTCATGCACTGATGTGCCGATACCTTCCACCACTTTATTAGGCATTATATTCAGTTTCCCCTTTTCTATTCCGGTATGAAACAGCCCACTCCCTGTACCGATAAAGAAATGGTTGCCATCCGTCTGTTCAATGGCAGTTATTTCGCCGTTGACTGGTGTCGGCATATGCAATGTCGTTCCGGTACGGATATCATACCATGTAATACTATCTTTATAACATAGCCAGATGCGGTCGCTCTTGTCCAGATAACCGTAATTTAGAAATGCCTGTGATTTATTTCTGATCAGTTCCGGATGTACGTAGGCCAGTTCGAATTTATCATGCTGTGAATCATATCTGAAAATACGACCTTTCTGACCGATTACCCATAATATATTCCCGCTGTCCATATAGAGCCAGTTCAAAGCAATTCGTGAGTCCAGCTTCATGCTGTCGTCTGAAAAATTGTAATGCTTGATATGTTTTCCGTCATAACGGTCTACCCCTTCTTGGGTTAGGAACCACATGTATCCCCTTCGGTCTTTTTGGATATAATATATTTTCTGGTTGCTCAGGCCGTTTTCCAGTCCTATGTACTTATAAATCTGACACCTGCTTACGGAACTACTGATGAAAAGGACAGTAAAAAGAAAAATTCGTCTAATGTTTAAAGATATTTTCATATTTCTCGCAAAAGATTCAAAAACACATCTGCAAAATTATAAAATATTGGTTAAATATCCACCAAAATGAATGAACTTTATTTCATTTGCAGTCTAATAACATTTGCGTTTCGGAAAGTTCAGCAACAAAAAATGATGAAGAAAAAAATCATATTTTTTCCGTAATCAAAGTGTTTCCATCAATCTGATCAAACTTTCGGCATGTTCTACAGATTTTACCTTTTGCCGTTCTATCAATTCTGGGGTTGTACGTGTGCCGTAACTTACACCGCCAGTATAGATATATCCGGCAAATTCCATTTGACAAAGATTACATGTGGCTTTATAGCAGGGTAGAAGCTCATCAATCGTATACCCCATTGTCCCTTCGTGAGAATACATTTCTTGTGGGGCACCAGTAGTAAATGAGAGTATCAGTTTTTTGCCTTTCAGTTTGTCGCCGGTACTACCATGAGAGAAGCCATGTCGGAATGTTTCTTCCATCCAGCGTTCCAGTATGGAAGGGGCGCTGTACCAAAAGATTGGAAACTGCAACACGATGATGTCGGCTTTTAATAAACGTTGTTGCTCTGCATCGACATCGATTCTGAAGTTGGGATAAAGAGTGTCGAGCTTTACTATTTCTGCTTCAGGAAGACGCTGGCTAATTGTGTTAAGGATCGTTTTGTTAGCTACTGAAGTAGCAAGGTCTGTATGACCGGATATTACAAGTACTTTTTTCATGTTTCAATAGATCATTTTAGTATTCTATATTTCATTTATTATATTAATATTTTCATGCTGCAAAGTTACGCTGGTTGATAATATTTGTGATTAGATAAATTACGGATTAAAGTACCATTTTTACAGAAAGAAACGGGCGATTCGTCTATTTCTCTTCTCTAATCTGAATAAAAATCGTATATTTGTAATATCAAACAGGCAATATCATTACCCAAACAGGGCTATAAAAACTTATTTCAAATATTTTTTTATCGAAACTGATTATGAAAACAATTCATCTTGTGGTGGGAATCGTATTGACATTGATGTGTATCCTCTTTATGGGATTCCGGGAGATAGGCCGCTATCCGGATAAGATCTGGCTCCATCGTTGTAATTCGATGGAGAAGTTATATGAGAAGCATATGATTTATCCGAATATAGAAGTTGATCTCGTCTTCCGTGAGAGTCGTAAATTTGATGTAACACATGATGCTGATACTACTTTCTACCTGGGCCTGGCATCCTATTTTTCTTATATGAGAAAGAAAAAAGGAAAAATGTGGTTGGATATAAAGAATCTGACTCCTGAGAATAGAATAATGGCACTTTCAAGTTTGGACAGATTAGTAGAATCTTTTCAGATAGAGAAAGATCGGCTGATTATAGAAGGACAGAGTTGGAAAGCTTTGGAAGTATTCACACAAAGTGGTTATTATACTTCGTTTTATGTACCTTACGATGATCCGGATGATTTAAGCAAAAAAGAATTGAAGTGCTTTATTAAGGGCTTGCAGGAAATTGCAGATAAAAAGGTTGTGAGTGCTCTGTCCTTTCCCGGATGTTGGTATACTGAGATAAAAGAAAGTTTGAATCGTTCCATAGATCTATTAACTTGGGAACATCGTAGTAGTCAGTTACAACTTTTGTTGTCTTCCGTTGGACGCGAGATGCTCTTCGATCCGCAGTTAAAGGTGATACTGGTAAAAGATAAAGGAAAATATCACCGATAATTAATACTATGCTTATGGCTTTCCCGGAAAAATTAATCAAGAAACTTATCAATAATGGCTTTGAAGTACTTGTTGCTCCCAATGTGCAAGAAGCAGGAATAATAGTACGCTCAAAAATTGAAGAAATAAATCCCGATTCTGTTTCATTCGGAGATTCTATAACGTTGTATGCCACGGGTACGATAGACTGGTTGCGCAGCCAGAATAGATACTGTTTCATAGATACATTTGAAAAGAACGTCAGGTTTAAGGAACTGATTGAACGCCGTAGGCAGGCTTTGGTTTGCCATACATTTATGACCGGGGTAAATGCTATCAGTGCCTCGGACGGAGCGTTGCACTGGCTGGATATGATCGGTAATCGCATAGCGCCTATCGCTTTCGGGCCACGTAAGATTATCATAGTAGCGGGTCGGAATAAAGTTGTTGAAACACCGGAGGATGCCTATTCCCGTATTCGTGAGATCGCAGCACCCCGAAATGTAGCACGGCATGAGGGAATGAAAACGCCTTGTTCTATTACCGGAAAATGCAGTGACTGTTCCTCGCCGGACCGTATCTGCAATGAGAGGTTAATCCTTCATAAGTGCCATCCGAAAGGTAGAATCACGCTGATACTTATAGATGAAGTTCTGGGGTTGTAACTTGCTCTGAGAGAAGTAATCTTTTTCGGCTTCGCGATAAAACAATCGACAAAGAAAACTGTTTATTTAGTATGATTCTAAATTAAAAACGGATATATTATGAGTAAAACAGTTGATTTGTTGGGACAACAGGCAGAATATTACCTGAACCATACGTGTAAGACAATAGATAAGAAATTAATTCATGTTCCTGGGCCTGATGTGATTGATAAAATCTGGGTGGACTCTGACAGAAATGTACGTACCCTCAATAGCTTGCAGGCTTTGTACGGGCATGGACGCTTGGCGAATACCGGGTATGTATCCATTCTGCCGGTCGACCAGGATATAGAACATACAGCCGGAGCATCATTCGCTCCTAATCCGATCTATTTTGATCCTGAAAGTATAGTGAAACTGGCAATCGAAGGAGGTTGTAATGCAGTTGCATCCACATTTGGTATATTAGGGGCCGTTGCCCGTAAATATGCCCATAAAATACCTTTCGTTGTAAAACTGAACCATAATGAACTGCTGACTTATCCAAACTCTTACGATCAGGTGATGTTTGGAACTGTGAAGGAAGCATGGAATATGGGTGCAGTAGCTGTTGGCGCCACAATTTATTTCGGTTCGGAGCAAAGTCATCGTCAGATTATTGAAATATCACAAGCTTTTGAATATGCTCATGAGTTAGGTATGGCAACCATTCTCTGGTGTTATCTCAGAAACAATGATTTTAAGAAAGATGGCACAGATTATCATGCGGCAGCCGACCTTACCGGACAGGCTAACCACATTGGAGTGACCATCAAGGCTGATATTGTAAAGCAAAAACTTCCTTCCAATAATGGCGGATTCACAGCTATTCACTTTGGTAAAACGGATGAAAGAATGTACTCTGAACTTGCAACTTCACATCCTATCGACCTTTGTCGCTACCAGGTTGCTAATGGTTATATGGGGCGTGTCGGTTTGATTAATTCCGGCGGTGAATCTCATGGAGAATCGGATTTGCGTGATGCTGTTGTTACAGCGGTTATCAATAAACGTGCCGGTGGAATGGGATTGATCAGCGGACGGAAAGCATTCCAAAAGCCAATGGAAGAGGGTGTTCAATTATTGAATACCATTCAGGATGTTTATTTGGATTCTTCAATAACGATTGCATAAAATTTTTAATCAGTATAGAAGATAAAGGTCTTCTATACTGATTATTTAAATGTAAAAGTGAATTTCTGAACTGTTGTCAGAGCAGGAGTTTATCTCCAGTTAACCTTGAGTATATTTTCCATCCATGGAAACCGTACGAGTTTGTATGACCAGGGAATGCTATCCAATAATATATCATATGCGCGTTCATCTACAGTTAGAACCCATTCCCTTTCAGTCTTTTCTATAAATCCCGCTCTTCTCAAAAAAGCTTCTTGAAAACCTCTCATTGAGGTATTCCTCATTTTTTCCCAGTTTGCCTTTGCTGATTCCAATAGAGAATCTATTGTGCTAAGTTCATTTTGATTAAGTTCCAGTCTTTTGGGGAGTGGTTCGTTGGAGGGGTAATTTATTAACAAACGGTTGAGGAACAGATCTTTTTCATCATACTCCTTGTCTTCATTTGCTATAAGGCGTTGTAAAATGAATATAGCTCGTACTTTTGATTCGTTACTATTGAAACTCCTGCGGTCTTCACTTAACATATTAAGCCTCATAAAAAGCATTGGTAGAAACGGGCAGAGAATGATTAATCCTGCATTGGGTATAGGTATGTGTTTCAAATCTCCATATTGTTCTGTACCAAAATGAGGAGTAGGTTCAGGGTCAGGAATAGGAATTGGAGTATGAGTTGGTTCTGAAGTAGCGAAGCCATACACACACATACTGGAAGCTATTGCATTCTTATTTACTTTTACATTGCCACAAGTTCCTTCATCCCCCGGGCCAATATCCCAGTTTCCTTTGTCGCGTTTGGCTATGATTTTTCCTCCTAAAATGGTTATGTTTCCACATTTGCTTTTTCGACCTGCATATTGACCGGCACCACCTATTCCTGCAGAGCCGGCACGCCATGAAGTCTCGTGCTGATAACCTGCATAGGCTTCTATGGTTCCACTTTCGATAATAATGTCACCACATTCGGTAGCATATCCACATCCTATACCGGCCGCACCTTCTCCACCGTATGCAATTAATTTTCCATCGCCTTTAATGGTCAGGATGGAGTTCTTTCTTGATTGGATTGCAGCCATTTCACGGCCACTGTGTAGTATATTGTTTCCTTCAAGAATCACCGTGATATGGCAGTTTTCCGCAATATGGAATGCGACACCCATGTTTTCCGGATCACATAAGTTGGCATTTTGTAGAACAATTGTTGCACGTACTCCGGCAGATACTGTTATTCCATGTCTTGAATTGGTACCTGTAATAATATACATTCCTTCTTGGGAGACACGGAAAGTATCCGATTCCCTACTCATGTCTATTTTTTCATTTTTCATAAGAATAAAAATTAATATTGTATTTGTTGATTATTGTATATTGATTTTCAGTTTGTTTTTAGCTGTTTTATAAAATGGCTAATGCAGCTATTCCTTCATAATGATTATCCGGAAATATCCGTTGGTTTATATTATTGTTTTCTCAGATGAACACAGGCAAAAATAGTTGGAAGTTGGGAAATCTAAATGCTAAAATCAGTAAACTAAAATAATAATTTTAAGTGGCTGAAATTCAGAATGTTTATTCGGAATAAATCTTTCTGTTTTTACGATTTCAACCTTTTTTTGATGATATGAAGTGTGTGCTAAACAAGATTTATCCATATGTTTTGCGATAAAAGCTTCAATAGTGATTAGAAAACAAACAGGGGATCATTTGCTTCTTGCCCTGCTTATTTTGACTTAATACAGAAATGGTTTACACCTATTTAACTAAAAACGGTGTAATATG
>OGGB01001944.1_pt1 | contig 12822 bp, 12 predicted proteins | sample 1571111 | NCBI WGS metagenome assembly OGGB01 (sample SAMEA2582067, study PRJEB24529) | metagenome | biome: Human gut stool | place: China | collected 2011
TCCGATTCGCTGCCTCTTACCTTCGCACGCGAAAACAATTTTTCTACTTCTGCTTCGTCAAAATGGTACTCATACCGTCCCTCCGACCACGCTGCTGCGTCAAGGCTGATGACCGGATCTGTAAATTCATCCACGCAGTAGCCGTCTCCGTCTGTCATTGCCAGCTTAGCAGCCTCGGTATTCACATCATCGAGTCTGGTTCCTTCAGGCATTGCAAGGGTAAAATACGCAGCTGCGCCGGTCACTGCAGCCATTCCGGAGGTATTTGCCGCCACCACTCCTTCAGAGGCGTCAAGGGTGATATCCAGTTCCGGAATCGTATAACTCCCCACGTTTACCTTAGCCGTCTGCTCCCCTGGCTCACCATCCACAGCCGCCGCACCGCCAGGACCCAGGCGGCGGCCAGCAGGGCCAGGGGAAGGGCCCACCAGCGGCGGGGGAGGGACCAGAGGCCGAGGAAGGCCAGTGCGGCGGCGGCGCAGCCCAGCAGCAGGGGGAGGGCGTGAATCTGGACGGAGAAGGCGGTAAGGAAGGAAAAGGCGGTACCCGCCAGCACCAGAAGGAGGAGGCAGCCGTCCCCCAGCAGGACGGCGGGCCCCCGCCGCAGAGGCGCGGCGGCGCGGCGCTTGCGCTTCATGGCGCACCTCCTTCCAGTCCGGTGGGCGTTACATGGATGTGCCGGAGGGGACCGGCGCGGCCGGGCAGGCGCAGGGCGGTGTCCAGGATGGAGCGTCCCTCCGCCGGGGCGGGCCGGGAGAAGGCCAGCTCCAGGCAGGCCAGCAGGGCCCGCTCCGAGTCCACCAGCCGCCCCTCCACGCCGCCGCCGGTGGGGCTGGCCCACTGGATATGGTGGGGCCTGCCCCGCTCCAGCAGGGCCCAGGACAGGGCGCACAGCCGGGCGAAGGTCTGGTCCAGCGCCGCGGGGGCGCCGAAGTGGTCATAGGTGAGCACCAGGGTGGTCTGCCGGGGCGCCAGGGTCTCCCGCACCACCAGCTCGTCCCGCTTGGAGGAGAGCTTCCAGTGGACCGAGCGCAGGGGGTCCCCCGGCCGGTAGTCCCGCAGATCGTAGTCCTCCCCCGGCCCTCCCCCTGGGCGGGGGAGGAGCGCACCGCCGCCGGGGCCGCCCCCCAGCAGGCGTTCCGGCAGCGCCTGCTCCATATCGGGCGGCAGGATCAGCACCGCCGCCGGCCGCCCGGTGGGGATGGGCAGGGGGAACAGGCCCAGCAGATCGCAGGTCCAGGCCCGCTCCGCCCGGCAGACCAGCCGGCCGCAATGGGGGGTGGCCAGCTCCAGAGTGGGCGGAGCGCCCGGTGCAGTGCGCACGGGCTCCCACCGCACCCGCCCGCCCGCGCCGGTGAGCTGGTTGCTCCAGTGGAGACGGGCCTGAAGCCGGGGCAGGGGCAGGCGGGTGCGGCTGCGCAGCCGCACCTGAAAGACCGCGTCCTCCCCCTGTACCACTGTGGGAGCGGCGGGGGTGAGAAGCAGTGTGCAGCCCAGCACCGACGGCAGACTCAGCAGCACCGACAGCAGGGGGAGCAGCAGCACCAGCGCCAGGGTGAAGGTGGACAGGTAGAAGCGGAACACGATCTGAAAGAGCACTGCCCCGCCCAGCAGGGCCGCGTAGGCAATCCGACGGTACGCCATGGCGTCAGGAGATCCGGGGGGCGGGCACCCGCTCCAGCAGCTCCGAAACAGGGTCGAAGGAGCGGTCGGCCTCCGCACGGGGGGAGAGGAGCAGCCGGTGGGGCACCACGTCGCCAAAGACCAGGGACACATCCTCCGGCAGAACATAGTCCCGGCCCCGCACCAGGGCGGCGGCCTTGGCCATGGCGGTGAGGGCCAGGGTGGCCCGGGGGCTGGCCCCCTGGAGAATCATGGGGTGGCTCCGGGTGGCGCCCACCAGGCGCACGATGTAGTCCAGCACCTCGTCGGATACGTAGACCTGTCCGGCTTGGGCCCGCAGGGCGAGCAGGCCGTTGAGCTCCAGCACCGGGCGCACCCCCTCCAGGAGTGCGCCCCCCTGCCGGCGGCGTACCATGGCCATCTCGTCGGCGGGGGCGGGGGAGCCGCTGGCCTTCTCCTCCCTTCGCTCCAGACTGCAAAACCAGTGCAGCAGCGTGTTGGGAAGCTCTCTGCGCTACATCAGCGGACTGACAGTGGACACCCGGCAGGGTACGCTCTACTACCAGTACAAATCTGAGGGAGATACCGGAAAGGGCGTGGGCACCGGGGAACAATATTATGCCGATCCGTCTCTGGGGCAGATGTCCCTCTCGGAGCTGTATTTTGTGCCGAAGCCGGATTTCAGCGGAACCGCCGTTATCCACTATACCGGCTATGCCAGCGGGAGCTCCTTTTTCCAGGGGACGATTGAGGTCACGGTGGAGGAGCAGGAGGATGTCTCCTACTCCGTGGCCGGACAGCAGCCCCTCTCACTGAACGCGGATGACTTTAACCGGATTTGCCGCAGCCACACGGGCCGGGAATTGAGCTATGTCATCTTTTCCCAGCCGGACAGCGGCCGGGGGACACTCTATTACAACTATATCTCCGAGCAGAATTACGGCAGCAAGGTGGACACCTCCAAGCAGTATAAGCGCAGCGGAAGCCCCAACCTGTCCGACATCACCTTTGTGGCTGCCGCAGGCTACCGGGGAGAGGTGGTGATCCCCTATACCGGCTATGACAGCAACGGGAGCTCCTTCCGCGGACGCATTACCATCCGCGTCTCTCAGGCTCAGAACACCGGGGATCTCACCTACACCATTGCCCAGGGCGGCAAGGTGACCTTTGATGACGACGATTTTAACGACCTGTCCAAGGCTGTGACGGGCTACCCCCTGGATTACGTGCAGTTTGAGCGGCCGGATTCCTCCAAAGGGGCGCTTTACTACGACTACTCCAGCAATGGCAGCTATGACAGCCAGGTGACGGAGGGACGCAGCTACTACCGTTCCTCCTCCCCCTATCTCCGGCGAGTTACATTTGTAGCGGGGAAGGATTATTCCGGCACGGTTCATATCCCGTTTACCGGCTGGGACACCAAGGGCAACCGCTTTTCCGGCACAGTGGCGGTGGAGGTGGGGCGCACGGGTGACGGCGATGTGCGCTACTCCACCTACCGGAACGGACGGATCACCTTTGATGACGGCGATTTCAATACCCTGTGCCGGGAGCTGACCGGCACTACGCTGAACTATGTGCGCTTTGAACTCCCGGACGCTTCGGAGGGGACGCTGTATTACAATTACAGAAACGGCAGCTACGACAGCAAGGTATCCGAAAGCCGGAACTACTACCGTTCCAGCAGCCCCTATGTGGACCGGATTACATTTGTCCCCAAGAAGGACTTCTCCGGCACCGTAGACATCCCGTTTACCGGCTGGAGCTCCGCGGGAGAGAAATTCTATGGAACGGTAATCATCGGCGTGGACAGCGGCGACACAACGATACGCTATCAGACAAAATATGGAAAGCCTGCCGCATTCGCGGACGGGGACTTTGACGATTTGTCGGAGCTGCTGACCGGAGAGCACCTGAACTATGTGCGGTTCCAACTGCCGGACTCCGGAGAGGGCACTCTCTACTACGACTACGATGACGGGAAATACGCCAGCAAGGTGTCCGCCAGCCGGAATTACTACCGCTCCAGCAGCGCCTATTTGGACCGGGTCTCCTTCGTTCCGGACGAAAACTTCTATGGCACGGTGAAAATCGGCTTTACCGGATGGAACACAAAGGGGGAGCGCTTTGAGGGCACCATCGAGATTACAGTGGAAGAACCGGCCGGCGCCAGCGAAATTGTATATACCACCCTGGGGACGGCGCTGCCCTTCCGAAGCCAGGACTTTCGTACCGCCTGCGCCGCACGCGGAGAGGGCGAGCTGCGGGAGGTGCGCTTTACCTCCCTGCCCTCCGGGAGCGCGGGGCGGCTGTACTACAACTACCGGGATATCAGCGAAAAGGGGACCGAAGTGCGCACCGGTACCCAGTACACCCCGGACGGCAGTCCGAACCTCTCAGATCTCACTTTCCTGCCCAAAGCGGGCTTCACAGGCAGCGTCCAGATTGGCTATGAGGGCACGGACAGCCGTGGAAAGACCTTCCGTGGGCAGATCCGCATCCAGGTAAATCAGGGATCGGGCTCCCGTTACTTTCAGGATATGGGCAGCTATGCCTGGGCTGCGCCCTATGTGGACCTGCTGTATGAGGCCGGTGTAATCACTGGTACCGGCGGCCAGCGCTACCGCCCCGCCGACGCGGGGAGCCGGGGGGATTTCATGCTGATGCTCTACCGGGCGTTCCAGCTTACCCCGGCCAGCGGCGCCGGGTTCCCCGACGTTCCGCCGGGCAGCTACTACGCCCAGGCAATCCAGGCGGCACGGGCCGCCGGGATCGCCAGCGGCTATCCGGACGGGGGCTTCCATCCCCAGGAGCATGTCACCCGGCAGGATGCCATGGTGCTTCTGGAGCGCACCATGCAGGCCACGGGCTGGAGCCTCGGGGCAGCGAATACCGGCTATCTCTCCGGATTCCGGGACGGCGGAATGGTGGCGCCCTATGCGCAGGAGGCCATGTCCCATATGATAGAGTATGGTATCATCACCGGTACGCCGGAACAAAAACTGAATCCCATACAGTCGATTTCACGGGCGGAAATGGCGGTTATGCTCGCGCGTGCAATCACTTTCTAAAAGAATTCAAAGGCCCCCCGGCCATAGTGGAAACACTATGGCCGGGGGGCCTTTTGCGTTTTATGGACTAATAGTGTAAGAAATATCTAAAATAATAGCTTCCTGGATTTCGTTATGTGAAAAGACTAAAATGGGTATTACTATAAATGAAATGGAGGGAATAAAACCAGTATGCAAAAATTAGTGAATCAGACCTATCAATTGGCGGAAAATGCAGTGGAATCGTTTAGAAAGCAGCTTATATTGGATGAAAAGAGAGAAGCGACCATCCAAAAATATACTCATGATGTTCGACGCTTTTTATCGTATCACGGAAAACAGACCGTCTGTAAGGAGGATGTGATCCAATACAAGGCCTGGCTGGCGGAGCATTACGCTGTGCGCAGTGCCAATTCCATGCTGATTGCACTGAACCAGTTTTTACGCTTCCAAGGGGCCGGGGACTGCTGCGTCAAGCCGCTTAAGGTACAGCGGCAGACCTTCTGCGATAAGAAAAAAGAGTTGAGCCAGGCCGAATACTTCCGCCTGCTGGAGGCAGCCCGACGGAATGGGGATATGCGGCTCCACCTGGCGATTCAGACAATTTGTGCGACTGGAATTCGGGTAAGTGAACTTGCCTATATCACGGTGGAAGCGGCCCGTCTTGGAAGAGCAATTGCAAGCAATAAGGGGAAAAGCCGTATCATACTGATACCAAAGGAGCTGTGCCGAAATTTGCTGGACTATGCCAGGGAGCGTGGAATCCAGGATGGACCAATTTTTGTTACCCGCGGGGGGCGGACACTGAACCGCAGCAACATTTGGAATGCCATGAAACGGCTGTGCAAATCTGCACAGGTTGGGCCGGAAAAAGTATATCCGCACAACCTAAGACACCTGTTTGCCCGTACTTTTTATAAAAAAGAAAAGGATATCTCGCGTCTGGCGGATATCCTTGGGCATGAAAATGTCAACACGACCCGGATCTACGTTGTCTCCAGCGGGGCGGAACACCGGGAACAGTTAGAATCGCTTCACCTGACAGTTCCGTATCAAGCGGCATGCCAAAATCAGGAACAACATAATGACACATTATGTTGTGGAATCAAGCTGGCTTTTGAAGCTGTTGTTTCAAATGCAGAGGTACTCACTTGAAGGGCCCTGTAAGAATACATAAAAGGCGGCTGCAATTTTCGCAATTCTTATAGTTAAGAATAAACTTCTTTTTTTTAGAAACATTGGGCTTGAAGTAAATGAAAAAATGGTATAAAATTAAAGTCGGAATTTGGCGAAATTAGTCGAGTGCGGAACGACATAATGTGTCATTATGTTGTGGATCAAGTCGGCTGTTGATAGGAACCACCCAGAAAAGAGGGAAGGAAGGCGCTGTTGTGAACATTCTGACCAGCAACTCCATGCTGATGCTTCAGCGGTCCATGGGATTTCTTTGGAGCAAGCAGGACTGTATTTTAAATAATCTGGCCAACGCAGAAACCCCCGGTTACAAGACCCAATATGTCACATTTGAGGAGAGCCTGAGGGATGCGGTTCAGGCCGCGGCGGACAAGCCCCAGCCGGGCGCCGCCATGCGTGAGGCAATTGCAGACACCCCGGTACAGCTTCACGAGGCGCAGGAGAGCGTCCGGATGGACGACAATGGGGTGGATATTATGGAGCAGTCGGTGGAGCTGGCGCGAAATGGCTATCAGCTCCAGTATGTCATGAGTGCTATTTCGGGTGAACTGTCGCTGCTGCGTACCGCAATCCGGGGATAAGGGGGAATCAAAGTGGCGTTTATGAGTTCAATGAACGTGGTAGGCTCGGCTCTGACTGCGGAAATGCTGCGCCTGGATGTGATCTCTGAAAATATAACGAACATCAACACCACCCGTACCGAGGGGGGCGGCCCCTATCGGAGAAAGGTTGTGGTGCTGGAGGAGCAGGGGGAGCGCACGCCGTTTCAGTTGGCGCTGGCCCGCGCCGGAAGCGCGGCGGCTCCCGCCCAGGCCGGAGGGGTGCGTGTGGTGGAGATCGCCGAGGATCCCTCGGATTTTAAGCTGGTGTATGACCCGACCCACCCGGATGCAAATGCGGAGGGGTATGTGGAGATGCCCAACGTGGATTTGATCAAAGAGATGTCGGACGCTATGGCGGCCAATCAGGCGCTGTCGGCCAACATTACTGCATTTAACGTCCTGAAGCAGGTCGTGGCCAAGGGACTGGAGATCGGAAAGTAAGCCTGTGCCGCAGGGAATGGGACGGTTTTGCACGGGACACACGAAGGAGAGACGAGTATGAGTGTGCAAGCAATCGATAGGATTCAGCCGCTGTGGACGGACTTGCAGACAGAGGGCATGCGCCTGGATGCGGGCGCGGAAGTGGGCGGTACCCGGCGTACCCAGCCGACCCTGTTTTCTGATATTTTTCAGTCGGCCATTGACCGCGTACGGGAGACGGACGCGGCCAAAAATGAGGTGGCATATCAACTCGCTACCGGCCAACTGGACAATCCGGCGGCGCTGATGACTTCCATCACGGAGGCGCAGGCGTCGCTGGAACTGTTGATTCAGCTCAGAAATAAGGCAGTGGAGTCCTATAACGAGCTTATGCGCCTCAGCGTGTAAGGTTTGCCGGAGCTGGGGGTAACAAGTGTGCAGGAGAAAATAAAAGGATACCTGGGCAAGGTGGCAGGTTGGTGGAAGGCGGCCGGGAAAAAGGTGAAGCTCTTCCTGATAGCCGGCCTGATTGCGGTCGTGGCTGTCGTTGCAGTCGTATTGGCGATGCAGATGAACCAGCCCTATACGACCCTGTTCACCGGGCTCAATCAGACGGAATTAAATGAAATTGTGTCCTATCTGTCCGAGCAGGGAATGGCCGATTACCGGATTGAGGGAAGCGATACAATTCTGGTGCCGGCGGAGCAGGAGGTACGGCTCAAGGCGGCGTTGGCCCAGCAGGGCTACCCAAAGTCCGGCTTCGCCTACTCCATGTATTTGGATCATGTGGGGAGCCTGACCACGGAGGGAGAACGGAAGCAGTTGGAGCTCTATGAGCTCCAGGATCGCATTGCGGCGGTGGTTCGTTGCTTTGACGGGGTCCAGGAGGCCGTCGTGGATATCACGCCGGGGGAGGACAACACCTTCATTCTGGACAGCGAAAACAAGTATGATGCCAGCGCCGCCGTTTTTGTGACCATGCGGGACGGGGCAGAGCTCACTCAAAAGCAGGTGCAGGGCATCCGCAATTTTGTCAGCCACTCCGTTCAGGGACTGAAAATTGACAATGTCACCATCACAGACTCTTACGGGAACACCTATTCTGCGGGGGATACCTTTACGGATATCCAGGATTTGTCCACGCTGAAGCTCCAGTTGGAGGAGCAGATCAATAATAAAATCCGCACCAGCGTGCTACAGGTACTCACACCGATTTACGGTACGGAGAACGTCAAAGTCAGTGTCAACAGCATTGTGGATCTGGACCGCAGCTATACGGACTCCACCGATTACAATCTGGAGGACTGGGCCAATGACGGCAGTACCGGCGGTGAGGGTATCATCGGGGAGAAGATCTATGAGGGGGACATCCTCCTTCCCGGCGGCGACACGGCCGGAGGTGTGCCTGGTACGAGCACCAATGCTGATCTGAACCAGTATGTGAACGAGGACGGGGAGGCGGATGGGGAAGGCCAGATCGTCCACGTCTCCGGAGATAAAAAATACCTGGTGGATGAGACGAATCAGCAGGTGGAGCACCTGTCGGGCACAGTGAGCGATGTCATGGTATCCGTCACGATCAATCAGGCGGCGGCGGACGGTACGGATGCGGCCGCGCTGTATCCTCACGTTGCCCGGGCAGCGGGCATCGCCACGGCAGATCAGCGGGACAAGATCTCGGTGTTAATCAGCCCCTTCTACCAGGCGGATGAGCCTGTGCTCCCGGTGCCGGAGGGAATCCCGGCCTGGGTGATCTACGCGGCCGCAGGAGGCGGCGTGCTGTTCCTGGTGCTCCTGCTGGTGATCCTCCTGCTGGGCCGGCGCCGCCGGAAGCGGCGCAAAGAACTGGAGGCGGCGGGACTGGCCGCCGTGGCCCAGACGGAGACCGCTCCGCTCACGCCGCAGGAGGGGGCGGATATTATGAACCTTCAGACGGAAAAGAGTATGGAACTGCGGAAGGATGTCCGGAAGTTTGCCGAGGACAATCCAGAGATTGCGGCTCAGATGGTCAAGAGCTGGCTGCGTGAGGGGGATGGCGAATGAGCGAGACAGCTACCGGAGGGGCAGCCGCTTCTCAAGCTGCAAAACAGTTGACGAGACAGCAAAAGGCAGCGGCCGTAGTGATCTCTCTTGGCGCGGAGAAGGCATCCCAGCTCTATCAGTACATGGACCCCGATGATGTGGAACAGATCACCCTCGAGGTTGCGAAGCTGGGCTATGTAGATGCCGCCACTACAGAAGACGTCCTGAATGAGTACTACCAGATGTGCCTGACCAACAAGGCTGTAACGGAAGGCGGCCTGGAGTACGCCCGCGCGGTTCTCGAAAAGGCGTTTGGAGAACAGGCCGCAGACAACTTGCTGGAAAAAGTAACTAAGTCCTTAAAAAACCGGGAATTCTCTTTTCTCAACAAGGCGGATGGCAAGTCGCTGTTTGCGGCGCTGCAGCACGAGCGGCCTCAGACGATTGCGCTGGTGCTCTCCTATATCGACCCGGAGAAGGCGGCGGCCGTGGTGGAGGAATTGGACTCCAATACCCAAGTACGGGTGGTGGAGAGCATCGCCAATATGGAAAGCGCGTCTCCGACCGCCGTAAAAATCATTGAGGCGGAAATGGAGAAAAAGTTTACAAACCTGCTCACTTCCAACCAGGTCAAGGTGGGCGGTGTGGACTATGTGGCGGGGGTAATGAACAACCTGGACCGCACCAGTGAAAAAAGTATTTTCGACCATCTGTCTGAGCATAATGCCGAGCTGGCTGACGAGATCCGGAAGCGGATGTTCGTGTTTGAAGATATCGTCACCATGGATGAGCGCTCGGTACAGCGTTTCCTGCGGGACTGCGATCCCAAGGATCTGGTGCTGGCCCTCAAGGGCGCCAACAGCGAGGTTTCCAACAAGATCTTCCAGAATATGTCCACCCGTATGGCCCAGAGCATCCGGGACGATCTGGAGATCACCACCAACGTCCGCCTGCGCGATGTGGAGGAGGCCCAGCAGCGCATCGTGGGGATCATCCGGGATCTGGAGGAGAAAAACGAGCTGATTATCCTCAAGGGCGGAAAGGACGATATTATTGCCTAATATATTCAAACGCTTTTTGCAGCCCAACGCCTCCGACTTTGTGTTTCCGGACGTGGAGGAGCTTGTGGAGGAGGAGGCGGCGGATACCGCGGGCGAGCAAGAGGGAGAGCCGGAGGAATCAGCTCCAGAGGCAGAGGAAAAGGACACCCCCAGCGCGGTCGACTTTGCACAGATTCAGGCGGAGAAGATCCTGGAGGATGCCAGGCGGCAGGCGGAGGACTACCTGGTCCGGCGGCAGATGGAGGCGGAGCAGGAGGCCGAGCAGGTGCGCCAGCAGGCCCAGTCTGAGGGCTACCGGCAGGGCTATGCAGAAGGGCTGCGGCAGGCCGGGGTCGAGGGCCAGGCGGAGCTGCAGAAGCAGCGGGAGCAGCAGGCCGAGGAGCTGCAGGCTTTTTTGGAAAAGGCCACCGCTGCCCGGGAGGAGCTGCTGCGGGAGACGCGGGGCGAGCTGTGTGAGCTCAGCCTGGCCATTGCGGAAAAGGTGATCCATGTCAGCCTGAACAGCAGCAGTGAGGTGGTGGCACGGATGATCCAGGTGGCCACCGAAAAGCGCAAGCGGCGGGAGTGGGTGCACATCTACGTGGGCGGCTGTGCCGCCAAGGAGGTGTCTGCCATTACGCCGGAGCTGATGACGGCTCTGGCCGGCCTGTCCGACCACATCAAAATCATTCCGCTGTCCGACGATGAGGCGGGCACCTGCATCATTGAGATGCCCGATGAGATCATTGATGCCAGCGCCTCCACACAGCTCAAGAATATCCGCGACCTGATACACGAGATATAGGGCGGAGGCAGCGCAAGGAAGGGACCCAAAGCCATGTTCCAGGAGATGATCCGGCAGATTCAGCGGGCCGAGACGATCAGTTATACGGGGAAAATTGAAAATATCGTCGGCATGTCCATCGAGGCATCCGGCGGACGGGCCGCTGTGGGTGATATCTGTCAGATCTACAACGGGGACGCGGGCGGCCAGGTAATGGCCGAGGTGGTTGGCTTTAAGAATGACCACATCCTGCTGATGCCCTATTCAGACATGAGCGGTATCTCTGCGGGAAATTTTGTGCGCAACACCGGGCGGAGGCTCAGCCTGCGCATGGGCCCCTTCCTGAAGGGGCGGGTGATTAATGCACTGGGGCAGCCCATCGACGGCAAGGGCCCCTTTCAGGGCGGCACGCTGTTCTGTGTGGAGAACAACCACTACATCAACCCCATGACCCGCCCTCCCATCCGGGAGCGGATGGAGTTCGGCGTCAAGGCCATTGACAGCATGCTGACCATCGGAAAGGGACAGCGCATCGGCATTTTTGCCGGCTCCGGCGTGGGCAAGAGTACCCTAATGGGCATGATTGCCAAAAATGTAAAGGCGGATATCAACGTCATCGCCCTGGTGGGGGAGCGCGGCCGCGAGGTGCTGGAATTCATGGAAAAGGATCTGGGGCCGGAGGGGATGCGGCGGTCTATCCTGGTGGTGGCTACCTCTGACCAGCCCGCCATGCTGCGCAAGCAGTGCCCCTCCGTGGCCACCGGAATCGCGGAGTTCTTCCGGGACCAGGGGTATGACGTGCTGCTGATGATGGACTCGCTGACCCGGTTTGCCATGGCCCAGCGGGAGATTGGCCTGGCGGTGGGTGAGCCGCCGGTAAGCCGCGGCTACACCCCATCCATCTACGCCGAGCTGCCCAAGCTGCTGGAACGCAGCGGCAACTTCCAGAAGGGCTCCATCACAGGGGTCTATACCGTCCTGGTGGAGGGCGACGACACCAATGAGCCCATCGCGGACACGGTGCGCGGCATTCTAGATGGGCACATCGTGCTTTCCCGGCGGCTGGCCAACAGCAACCATTTCCCGGCCATCGACATCAACCGCACCGGCACCCGCAAGGAAGACCTGCTGCTTTCCGACGATATACTCAACCGCGTCTGGATCCTGCGCAAGATCCTGGCTCCCATGTCCTCCATCGACAGCATGGAATTCCTGCTGGACAAGATGCGCGGGACCAAGTCCAACAAGGACTTCATGGACGCCATGGGCAAATAGCAACAACGTATCAGCTTTTCAGAAAGGCGCTCTTCGGAGCGCCTTTTTTGTTGTATAAAAAGAAAACCTCCCGCTAGGCGGGAGGTTCAAAAAAGCTTAAAGCTATGAGTATGTTATAAAGCTCCTTTTGATTTGCTAACATTGGGTTGCGGTCTGGCAACTGCATCTATGAAGCAAATCAAAAGGAGGTCATGATGAGTGACATCAAAAGCTTAGCTCATACCAAGTGGAACTGCAAATATCATATAGTATTTGCCCCCAAGTACCGGAGGCAGGTTTTCTATGGTGAGAAAAAACGTGCCATAGGCGAGATCTTACGCAGACTGTGCGAATGGAAAGGAATAAATATTATCGAGGCGGAATGCTGTCCTGATCATATCCATATGCTGGTTGAGATTCCTCCTAAAATGAGTGTCTCAGGATTTATGGGATATTTGAAAGGTAAAAGTAGCCTGATGATATATGATCAATTTGGTGATTTAAAATTCAAGTACCGCAATCGCGAATTTTGGTGCCGTGGATATTATGTGGATACGGCAGGTAAAAATGCGATGAAAATCCGTGATTACATACGAAGACAATTAGATGAGGATAAATTGGGAGCGCAGTTGAGCCTTCCGTGTCCCGGCAGCCCGTTTACGGGCCGCAAGTAACAGAAATGCAAATGTCAGACCGCCATGCGCCTGTTAGGGCGCGGCTGGTAAAAGAGCCTTACAGGCGCATATGAAGAACCACCGGCTTTGCCGGTGGGTCACTTTTTATGGGCTTTAGCCTGTTGAGCGCCTGGCAGGCGCGAAACAAAAAACCACCCG
>OGGB01001951.1_pt1 | contig 12784 bp, 10 predicted proteins | sample 1571111 | NCBI WGS metagenome assembly OGGB01 (sample SAMEA2582067, study PRJEB24529) | metagenome | biome: Human gut stool | place: China | collected 2011
TCGATTGCAATTTTGGATTCAGGAGATTCCAGCGCAAAGTCGATATAGCGATGCCGTCCATAGATGTCCACGCAGGGGTACTGGACCTGCAAATTTTCGGTTTTCTCAGGTCCAAAAGCCTCACAGAAGAGCTGCACAAACAGCTCCTCTGCACGGCTGTTGACACTGGTTGCTTTTGATAGCTCCATGATGGCCTCCTAAAACGATATTCCCCATTAAGATTTATGATTTTATTATATCATACGCAAAAAGCTCTGTATAGTTTGTTTCTTTGGCAAGGTTTTCTGTCCTTGCTGCTTAATTCTATACCTTTATAAGAGAACTCATTGATTTTTTATTTGACTGACGTTTCCAAAAAGATAACCATAAATTTTTTCTCAAAAGACTTAACTCCACTGCATCCATGGGCTTCTACTAAGCGAAGACACTTACAGTTGGAAGTGAAAGCGGGGTTTTACCATGGAATATAATGCAGTTTTGAATCGTGTACGCCCGATGCTGACGAACGGCAATCACCTGTCTGCGCAAGGCTTTGAGGCACTGTTTGGCTCCTGTTCTCAGCAGGAACAAGAACATCTGCTGGCCGAGCTGGCGGGGATTGGCATCCTAATGGATACCAGTGCCGCTATACCCAGCAGCAGAAAGGCCGCTTCTTTCTGCCGCAGCGACTTTACCTCCAAGCAGCTTTGGTCTATGACCAACGAGCAGCTCTGCGTATTGGCACAACAGGGTGATGAGAGCGCCAAGGAGATCCTCGTGCGCAAGACCGCCGGTTTTGTCCACCTGATGGCCCGCAGAATTCCGCAGCTGCTCGCCCATAGCTGCCTGACCGAGGAGGATAACTTCCAGAACGGCATTCTGGGACTGTTTACTGCGATCCAGCGGTTCGATGCGCTGCAGGGCTACAGCTTCCTGACCTACGCCGCTTACTGGATCCGCCAGTCCATCCTGCGCGAAGCCATCAACACCGGCCTTACGGTACGCATCCCGGTACACTATTTTGACACGCTCTGCCGGGTGCGTGTCGTCTGCACTACCTGTATGCAGCTAGATGGTCCGGATCTCTGGCATGCCATTGCCGAAGCTGAAGCCAGCAGCGGTCACTCCTGCACAGTGGAGCAGGCGCGCCGCTACCTGAGCGACATGCTCGTTTACCTCAACGTTACCAGCCTGAACCTTATGGTCGGCGAGAGCCACGACACCGAGCTTGCGGAGCTTCTGGCGGATGACGTCAGCCCCGATCCTGTGGACACTGTGAGCGAGAACGAGACCGTTCAGGAAGTCCGGTTGCTTCTTTCTCAGCTTCCCGAACGCGAGTCCACTGTTCTCCGGCTGCGCTACGGTATCCCGGATGACCGCTGCCGTACACTGGACGAGATCGGTGCGCAGCTGGGCGTCACGCGGGAACGTATCCGCCAGATTCAGGTGCGTGCCGAGCGCCACCTGCGGGAGATGCTGAAGCGCCGCTCCTCATTCACCCTTTTTGCCGCCTGATTTTTTGACCTGATGGAGGATTTTGCCATGAATACATTGCTTTGTTCTTATCTTTCCGCCCATGCTGCTGAGGATACTCTGTTTGTCTTGTGGGGTTTTTCTCCGGAGGACGCTGGTCTTCCACGTCCTTCTCTGGATGCTTTGCTGCAGCAGCGCCTGTCCCGCTACCTGAGCAGTCTGCTGCAGCAGAGCCCCTGTGTGATCACCGCAGAGGAGTTTGCCCTGCACGCCGATACCCTTGCGCAGGAGTTCCCGCACATCATTCTGGTGCAGAACACCTGCTACCGCACGCTGTTCCCTGTGTCTGTGATGCTTACGCCGGAGATGCAGTCCGGCCTTCTGAGCCACTTTGACCCGGAAACGCCGCAGGATACTCCGCTGCCCGGCATTGAACCCTGCCTGCGTGTCTACTCCAACCTGCTGCATACGGAGGAAGGCATCGCCTGCTGCATTCCTTTGGACGCTCTGCTGCGTCAGTACCCGCAGGTCGAGCGCGTATCGCTTGGCGCAGCACTGCATACGGTTCCCGAAACTGCCGCCAGCAGCTCTGCCTTTGCGCTTACCGGGGAAGCCGATTATTTCTGTCTCGTGCAGCAGCTGTGCCGCGGCAAAACGCTCTGCGTTTCAGCCGACAGCTTCATCGGCGATGAGGCTGATCTTGCCGACAGCCTTGCGGCGTTGGCTGGCGCTTTTCCGGGTCAGCTTTCCAGAGCGCATGCGCAGACGATGCAGCCGGAGCGCCCCGTCTGCCCAGAGGCGCGCACCCTTCTGCAGCAGCACTGGGGTTACCCGGACTTTCTCCCGCTGGATGTCTACGATCTGGACGCTCTGCATCGCGGCGAGAAGAAGCTGCGCACCATCACCCAGGAGGACATCATCGATGACCTCATCCAGCAGGCAGAGCTTTGCCGCGCGGGGCAGACTTACCGCGACCTGTTCGTTACCGCATCTACCGGTGCGGGCAAGAGCGTGATGTTCCAGATCCCGGCTATTGATCTGGCCGAGAAGTACGGGATGGTCACGCTGGTGATCTCGCCGCTGATCGGCCTGATGAACGATCAGGTACAGGGCATGGAGAAGCACCGCTACGCCAAAGCCCGCACCATCAACTCCGACATCCCGCCCATGGTCAAGAAGACCATTGCGCAGGAGGTGCAGGAAGGCCGCTGCGACATCCTGTATCTTTCGCCGGAGTCCCTGCTGAGCCGCAGCGATATCTCCGACCTGATCGGCGACCGTGCCATCGGCCTGCTGATCGTGGACGAGGCCCATATTGTGACCACCTGGGGCAAGCAGTTCCGTCCAGACTACTGGTTTCTGGGTGACTACGTGAACAAGCTGCGCAAACAGCAGCTGAACGGTCCGCACCAGCATGCCTTTGTCACTGCCACCTTTACGGCCACGGCTACCTATGGCGGCGAGGAGGACATGTACCGCGAGACCCTGCGCAGCCTGCACATGTCGCCGGACCCCATCGTTTATCTGGGCTGCGTGCGCCGCCGCAACATCGAGCTGTGCATCCGGGAGGTTCCCCGCGTGACCGGCCGCCGGGAGTACGAGCTGGACAAGTTCCAGGCTCTGACCGGACAGATCACCACCGCACTGGAGCAGGGGCAGAAGACCCTGGTCTACTTTCCCACCGTCAGTCTGCTGGAGCGCTTCTACACCCATTGCCTTGCACAGCGTCTGGGCAATTCTGTGACCCGCTACCACGCGCAGCTTTCCGGCGAGGCCAAAGCGGAGAATCTGGAGGATTTCCGCAGCGGCAAGCGCCGGATCATGCTGGCCACCAAGGCCTTTGGCATGGGCATCGACATTCCAGACATTGCCCTTGTGCTGCACTTTGCCCCCACCGGCAACCTGTGTGATTACACGCAGGAGATCGGCCGCGCCGCCCGTGACCCGGAGATCCACGGCCGTGCCGTGTATGAGCACATGGCCAACGACTTCAAGCACATCAACCGCCTGCACGGCCTTTCCAGCATTCAGCCCTGGCAGCTGGTGCAGGTGATGCGCAAGGTGCTGCAGCTGTACCGCCAGCACCGCGCCAGCCAGCCGGCCACTGCCACCAAGCACCGCAACGAGCTTCTGGTGGATGCCGAGAGCTTCGCCTACATCTTTGCCAGCCCTAACGGCGAGCACCAGCAGGACCCGCTGGCCAAGGTCAAGACCGCCATGCTGCTGATCCAGAAGGACAGCGAAGCACGCGGCTATGCGCCCTTCATCATGCGGCCCTCTCCTCTGTTCACCCACGGGTATTTTCTGCTCAGCAGCGCCGATGCCGCCGCAGTCAACTGCATCTGTACCGGTGCTGCCACCCTGCAGGATGAGGCTGCCGGGGTCTACGACGTAGACCTTGCCCGCCTGTGGAGCAGCCGCTGGCAGAACGATTTTTCCTTCCCGCAGTTCAAGTATCTGCTGTACACCCACAGTGACAAGCTGCCGCTGAATGCCCAGCTGCACCTGACCCCCGCCATGCAGCTGACGCTGGAGTGGCACACCAATGCGGATGCCCGTTTTTCCGTTCTGCTGCGCGCCCTGAAGGAGATCTTCTTCGAGGCTGCCCGTAGTGGCCAGTATCTCTACGATCGGGATGCCGCCGCCCGGCTGGCGCAGGCCACAGGCCTGAGCAGCACCCGTGCCACCAGTGCAGTGCGCGTAGTGCTGGCGGCTGTGCAGTCCTGGCAGCAGCATTCGTCCCGCCTGCAGCGCACCCGTGTGCTGCGCCGCGGCACCACGCAGGAAGGCGCAGAGTACAGTGTCGTGGACCCGTTCATCAGCGAGTTTTTCCACTGGCTGGAGCAGAGCTTTTCTGTTCTGCACAGCGGCGAGACCTGCCGCTATCTGCCGGTGAACGATTCTGCCCAGAGCAGCGAGCGTCTGACCCCGGCTCTGGGCGTGCTGGAGGAGCTGGACCTGCTCCACTTTGCCCTGCTGGGCGGCTCCAACAGCCGCCTGTACCTCTATATTAACCAGACCCAGACCCTGGAGCTGGCTGACCGCGGCTTTTGCCGCAACCGCTTGCTGGAGCGCATTGCCCAGCGCCACACCGATGCTGTGCGGCTGATGAGCTGGCTGTTTACCAGCGGCTTTTCCAGCGAGCAGCTCTGGGACCGTATCGAGGAATACTTCCTCGGCCTGCCCATTCAGGGCTTTGACGCCCCTTCTGCCGAATCGAGGTGATCTTTATGACTTATCTTTTCTGCTCCATCCGCGCTTCTCCGGTGTATAGTTCTTTTCTTTTGACTCAATGTGTGATATAGTAAAGTTATACTCCGTAAGGGGATGGAACTAGCTTGATGGGGTAGCTGGTCTTGATGAACGTGTACCTCCAATTTATCCCCGCAAGGGGACGGAAACTTGGTCGTGCCGTCCAGCTTTTCGGTGACGGTCATTACAATTTATCCCCGCAAGGGGACAAAAAAAGCACCTCTGCCGCTGGCGTTTGCTAGCAGCGGAGGTGCTTTGCTTTTTCCTATATTCTATTTTACAGGTTGGGAGCTGCGCCTGCCGGGATCGTCTTTGTGACAGGCAGCGCCTTGACACCTTGCGGAACATCCGGCTTCATGGGGCGGATCTCCTGCAGATAATCGGCCACATCCTGCAGGGTCTGTTCGATGTGGGCTGTGTCCAGCGGAAGAATGCGGTCGCTTTGCAGACCAAAAGCCGTATCACTGGCATGGTTGATCTGGTTGCGGTACTGCATCACACGCTGGTAGAACAGTGCCGCGTCCTCGATCTGCCACCGGACATCCGGGTCGATCACCAACTGACCGGAAGCGAGGATCGTATCCATATAGGCATGCATTTCTTTGGAATTTGCCACGCCAAACAGCATATTGCCATCTGCATCGTCCTTGCTGTGGGTCAGGCGCAGATCCGTTGTGTAGGGATACTCCTTTTGCATCAAAGTCAGGCGGCAGAAATGGAAGTGGAACAGCGGATATACCCATGCCTTGCCCTTATTCCGATTCTGTGCCGCCAGATATGCCCAGCCAGTTTCTGTAGGCTGCACAAAAAGATGACGGCAGACATAGGCCGGCATCTGCTCGCACAGCAATGTCAGCGCCTGCTGATACATGCTGTGTTCTGCACACCAGCTTACCAGCGCAGGAAGATTGTTTTTTGGGGAAGCCAGCAGACCTTCAAATTCTGTGCGGAAGCGGTCATTCAGCAGGTGGAAGAACAGGCTGGTCAGATTTTTGCTCTCTTTGGGCGGCGCCTGCAGTGCCTGTGCGATCTGGCTCAGGTCTTCATTCAGCGCCTGCACCCGGCACAGCGCCAGATCATCCGAGAACTGGTTGATCCGGGCCAACAGGGTGTGCAGAGCCGGGTCGCTCTCGCCCTCGCTCCACAGGTAGCCTTTCAGCTTCTGTGCAGTACCTGTGGAAAAGAACTCGTCCATGGCCGTGATGAGGTCGAACAGACTGTACAGCTGACTGCTGTCATGGATGCGGGAAGTACCATCCGGAAGCAGTTCGGAGTAGATCACCCTGCGGGTCTCCACACCGCGCAGGTCACGCATACAGCGAGCTGCTGTTACCAGAAGCATCGCCGTGTCCCGCATGCCGCCGGAAAGGTCGATGGAAAGGGTATCTTCCGCTTCAATTTTTCCCAGTAACAGAGAGATTGCCCGGAACTGTGCCTTGTCGTCCATGCTGTCCGGTACCGGGATCACCACAAGCCGCTCTGCCGGAATGCCCGCCGAAGGCAGAAATACATCCCGGAAATACTCCACGGTGGTGCAGGTTTTCCCGTCCGGCAGATGCACGGTAGGGCTGGTGCGCACCAGCTCACTGCACAGTGCCAGAATACAGTCCGGCCCTTCCTTGTGCTTTTTCAGCTCCAAAACCGCCGCTTCGTTGGTCTGGGTATGAATGTTCGGATTTTTGCCGAAGGGGCTCATATATAAAAGCAATACATTGCGTTCCATCTTATACCTCCTCCTGTTCCGCTTTCATCTGCATCAGTTTTTGCTGCCATGTTTTGCGCCGCTGCGATACAGCCGCTTTGCTCACGCCGAGAAACTCTGCCACGGTCTTATCCTGCGCCGGGTTGCGCCCCGGCTCCTGCAGCGCATGGACGGCGGCGCATTCCAGCGCTTTGGGTGCATAGGGCGGCTGAACTGTAAATTCCACATACCGGTGCAGCAGCAGGATATCCCACAAACAGTTGTCCTGTTCCAGCGGACGCAGATCATCGCAGTTTGCCAGCCGCGCGGGCGCATCCTCTGCCGGAGGCAGCGCGTCATTGTTGCGCAGAAAGCCCATCAGCACGCTGCTCCACAACGGGCCAGCTGTCTTGCCGTATTTTTCCTTCTGCTGTAGGTTCATCAGCCCTATGCCGCGGTGCAGCCATGCCAGCATTTCACTGCTCTGCTCCACCTTTTCTTCCACGCTTTTTTCTTGGGAAGCAACCCGGTCGCCCAGCGCCGAATCCTCTCCGCCAGTGTCGTCCAGACTGAGCACCGACTGCTTACTGCGCAGTGCTTCCCGCAGGGTCTTTACACCCACCCCGACAATATCGGCGATCACCTGTTCTTTTTCCGGGTCACGGCAGAGCATGTTCTCTGTAATCCCGTTCTTTTCCATGTACTCCAGCGCTTTTTTGATCTTGCGGTTCGTCTCGCGTCCGAAACCCGTCACAGCCATTTCTTCCTGCTGCTGGTCGTGTGCCTGTGCATGACGGACGGCGGCGCGCAGATACATACTGAAGGTCTGCCCCGGCTTTGCTTCCCAAAAATCAAACGCATCCAGAAACGCCTTGCAGAAATCCACGCTGTTCCATGCATCCTCTCCCCTTCCGGGAGTCTGTGTGGTCAGAAAGCATTCCGCCCAGAACGTGCGGAACCGTTCATCATTGGCATCGTGCAGCTTTTTGCGCTGTTCCGGCGGCAGCTGCAGCAGCGGCGAAGCATCAATGTCCGCCCATGTTTTCACATCATTCATCGCTGCTCAGTCCTCCCGGTGCTCGTTCATCCAGATCAGCTGATGGAACACTTGTTCGGCGGTCCTGCTGTCGCGCATGGTACCTACCAGCCCGGAAAGCTGATACAGTGCCGCCATATCGTAAAGCCGCGCGCTGAGCACCTGCCCGTTTTCCCGCTTGACCTCACCATAATACACACCGCCTACTTCCAGCTCCGTATGGGTAGCTTCGGCGCAGGTCAATGCCGTCAGCGTGACCACCGGGATGCTCTTGGAGCCGTAGGTGATGCAGGCATACACCCGCGTGACCTGCGGCAGGGCATCCACCAGATCCCGGCACAGGCCGATCAGCGTTTCCGGGCGCTGATCCTCGGGCAGGTGGAGCTGACGCACCTGATTTTCTGCAATGCCCAGCTGCGCCAGCTCTTCCAGCAGGCGCTGATAATTGCGAGCGGTGTCAGCATTTTCCTGCCGGATGGCCAGCAGCTGCACCGTGTCCCCGGGTTCAAGGGTATCCCGCATCACCTGCACGATGGGAAAACAGGTAGCCACTGGCGGGGTTACATGGTCCCGCTGATAGAACATGGGGTCCAGCTTTCCCTGCAAAGGCACGGTGGTGATATAAGTCTTTAGCACAGGGCAACACTCCTTTTTATAAGATCCATTATCTGCATCATATCATGAAACTGCCCCGCGCACAAGGCAGGCCAAACGAATTTATGGCCGTTCTTTTCAGCACAAAAGCACATTATTGTAATAAAGTGAATATTTTCTAGCCATCCGGCTCTTCAGTTTTGCGGTGTTTTGTGATATATTTAGGGTACAATCCCCGTAAGGGGGCGAAAACTAAGCAGTGAGGGCTTTGTAGGCGGCGATTTCGGTACGATCCCCGCAAGGGGGCGAAAACGAGTGTCAGTGAGCGCTTCAGTGTACGGTCGTCATACCATCCCCGTAAGGGGGCGAAAACCCGCCGTCATGCCTTTTCTTGCTGTTGTTCATGGTACAATCCCCGTAAGGGGGCGAAAACCTGTCGTAGCACACCGGGAAGCAAAACGCCTTTGTACGATCCCCGTAAGGGGGCGAAAACTTGATGTTCTGCCAGAAATCGACTCCCTCATAGGTACCATCCCCGTAAGGGGGCGAAAACATGTTTTTGATGTCGCATTCGTCTGCGTAACTTGTACCATCCCCGTAAGGGGGCGAAAACAGCTCCCCAGCGTTCAAACGTGCTGACATTGTTGTACGATCCCCGCAAGGGGGCGAAAACAGGAAAATCGATTTATACATTTCGCTCGATTCGATACCATCCCCGTAAGGGGGCGAAACCAGCATAGCACGAGTCATCAGACCAACGCCACCGGTACGATCCCCGTAAGGGGGCAAACCAAATCAAGAAAAGTAATTTCAAGTTTCTTGCTTAACTATCCGCATTCCATGGGCTTTTTCTCTTGGCAATGTCAAGGAGGAATGCCCTATGTTCATCAACTTTACCAATCATCCGTCCACTCAGTGGAGTGCCGAGCAAAAAGCTGCGGCGCAGGTCTACGGCAAGGTGATCGACCTTGCCCTTCCTGCCATTGACCCCGCCACCAACGAGGCCGTGCTGGACTCCCTTGCCACGGTATATGCCGACCATATCCTGCACCTTGACCCGGATGCCGTGCTCTGTCAGGGCGAGTGCACCTTTGTGTACCGGGTAGTCCAGCGTCTGGAAGCCGCGGGCATCCCCACGCTGGCCGCCTGCTCCCGCCGCAAGAGTCAGGAGACCACCTACCCGGACGGCAGCACCCTGAAGCGCAGCATCTTCGCCTTTGCAGGCTTCCGCCGCTATGGCTCGCCCTGAAAGAGGGTTTTCTTTCTATCCTCCACGGCACAATAATGATTCAGGATTTATCGTTGTCCTTATCGCGCGGATTTACTTTATTTTAATAAAGCGAGTATTTTTCAGGCATTCAGCTCTTCCATTTTACGATCTTCTGTGATATATTTAGTGTACCATCCCCGTAAGGGGGCGAAAACTCCAAATAGCTTTGGATTTCTGCGTCTCTGTCGGTACCATCCCCGTAAGGGGGCGAAAACGGGTACATGCAGAATTGTTGCAGTTGGGATAGAGTACCATCCCCGTAAGGGGGCGAAAACCAACCTTTCTGCTGTTCCAGAAGCAGGCAGATGGTACCATCCCCGTAAGGGGGCGAAAACATGATTTTACCCCTTTCTAGGTATGGTGTGTGAGTACAATCCCCGTAAGGGGGCGAAAACATTTTAGTCGGAACGCCCATGTAGTCCAAGATTGTACCATCCCCGTAAGGGGGCGAAAGCCATAATTTCCTGTGCCCACAACATAGCCATCATGTACCATCCCCGCAAGGGGGCGAAAACGGGATCTCTTCTTCGGACCATTCTCGATCGTACGTACCATCCCCGTAAGGGGGCGAAAACAATCCACGGCCAATTTGAATACCTGCTGTTGAAGTACCATCCCCGTAAGGGGACAAAAAACTCCGCATCAAAAAAAGATGCGGAGTTTTTCTTTTGCAAACCTTAACTTCTTGTTTTTCGTGGGCTGTCTCTCTATGAACGGAACGATTGCAGCTGCTGTGATATTTTCTCTGCTGCGGCTTTTGCATGGCGACAAAAATGTGCTATAATAAAGTCAATTCCAAGCATCTCTTACAAAATTGACAAATACGTTTTCCGCTTATTGTGCAATTCTTCCACAATCCGTAAAGGAGATGGTATTTTGAACGTTCTCACCCTGCAGTCCACCTATGGCGGGCTGCTGCACGACACCGGCAAAGCGGTGTACCGTGCCGGTGGGCAGCGCGGCAGCCACAGTGAACAGGGCTACCAGTTTTTGCACGGCGTTTTGCCCGGTGCAGGCTGGGCACCGGTTCTGGACTGCGTGCGTTACCACCACGCCGCCGCGCTGCGCGGTGCAGCAAAGGCGCTGCCAGCCGATTCCCCGGCCTATATCGTTTATCTGGCAGATGATCTTTCTGCCGCCGCAGACCGCCGGGAGGTCGAAGGCGAAAGCAGTTCCTTCCGGCGGGATCTTCCGCTGGACTCGGTGTTCACCCACCTGAACGGTTCCCACCCCGGCTGGATGATGCCTGCGCAGCCGCAGGACGGCAGCCTGAAGCTGCCACGGCAGCAGCAGCCGCTTTCCGCTTCCGTCTATGCAGATGCTGTACGCAAGTTGAAGGAGTGTCTGCCGGATCTGCAGCCGCAGCCGGAGTGGATCAACTCGCTGCTGGGTCTGCTGGAAACGCAGTTCAGCTGTTTTCCGTCCAGCACCTTTACCGGCGAAAGCCCGGATGTCTCTCTGTTTGACCACGCCAAGACCACCGCAGCCATTGCGGCGTGCATCAGCGAATATGTGCAGGCAAACAACATCACCGACCTGCGCAAAGCACTTTTTGAGCAGGAGAAGGATTTTTGCCAGAAGAACATTTTTGTGCTCTATACCGCTGATTTCTCTCGCATCCAGAAGTTCCTTTATACCGTCCATACCGAAAACGCCCTGCGCTCCCTGCGCAGCCGGTCGTTCTTTCTGGAGCTGCTCATGGAGCACTATCTGGACGAGCTTCTGGCCGGGTGCGGCGTGTCCCGCGCCAACCTGATTTACAGCGGCGGCGGGCACTGCTATGTGCTGCTGCCCAACACTGCCGCTGTGGCCGATACCCTGACCCGGTGGAATCGGCAGTTCAACCGCTGGCTGCAGCAGCAGTTCGGCACCCAGCTGTTTCTGGCCAACGCATGGACGCCCTGCTCCGGCAACGACCTGACCAATACCCCGGCTGAAAAAAGCCCCTACAAAGAGCTGTTCCGCCGGGTGAACCGGCTGCTGGAGCAGCACAAATTCCACCGCTATACCGCAGAGGATCTGCGGCTGCTGAACAGCACCGCCGCTTACCCGGATGGCCGGGAATGTAAGGTGTGCGGCACCAGTGCCAACCTGAAGGATGATCTCTGCCCTTGGTGCAAACTGTTTGTAGATCTTTCTAACAAGATTCAGAACAAGCGCGTTCTGGTGGTAAGCCGTCAGCCCTCGGCTGCCGATGACTGTACGCTGCCTGCACTGGACGGCGGCAGCGAATATCTGTCCCTGACGGATCAGCTCTCTGCCCGCAAACGGCTGGCTTCCGGCGAGCCGGTCGTGCGTGTATATACCAAAAATGCACCGTTCACCGGCCTTACTTACAGCACCAACCTGTATGTTGGCGATTACGCCGCCAACAACAGTATGGAAAAACTGGCAGAGCAATCCGAGGGCGTGCGCCGCATTGCAGTTTGCCGCATGGATGTGGACAACCTCGGCCATGCCTTCATCTCCGGTTTCGAGCAGGAAAACGAGAAAGACCCGGTCAAACGGATGCACTATGTTACCCTGTCCCGCACCTCGGCGTTCTCCCGGCAGATGTCGCTGTTTTTCAAGTGCTACATCAACGGCATTCTAGAGGGCTTGCATGTAAGCATCGTCTATGCCGGCGGCGATGACGTATTCCTTGTGGGCGCATGGAACGATGTGCTGGAAGCAGCGCAGCGCATCCAGAGCAATTTCACTGCATTTTCCTGCGGTGCACTGACCCTCAGCGCAGGCATCGGCATCTTTGATGACCATTACCCCATCCGGCTTTCCGCCGAGGAAACTGCCGCGCTGGAAGAATCCGCCAAGCATCTGCCCGGCAAGAATGCTGTGGCGCTGTTTACGCCGGAGCGCAAAGCAGTCCGGGATGCAAAGGGCAATCTGCTGGTGCAGCCGGAGCAGGGACATATCTATGCGTGGGATGTATTCCGTACAAAGGTCCTGACCGAAAAGGTCGGCTGCCTGCAAAGCTTCTTCGGCAAGGATAACGCCGAGCATGGAAACGCCATGCTCTACAATCTTCTGGCACTGCTGCGGGAAGCCGAAAACGACCGCATCAACCTCGCACGGTACGCTTACCTGCTGGCGCGGCTTTCCCCAAAAAAGAATGCACCGGATTATAAACTTTACGAGCAATTCTCTCACAACATGATGGATTGGGCATTGGATGCCGTACAGCGTCACCAGCTCATCACCGCAATTTATATTTATGTCTATCAGAACAGAAAGGGTGGCGACACAGATGGCAGGATGGAATGATAATGGCCGGGGCAGCTATGGCGGCGGTGGCTATAACAACAACCGGAGCGGATATAGCAACAGCTACAACGGAAACCGCAGCAGTTCCGGCAGTTATAACAGCCGTAGCAGCTATGGACAGCAGAAAGAGCTGCCGCCGGAGATCACTGCGATGAAGAGATCATCGGCACAGGCGCCATCCACCAGCTTCAAAATTTCCTGACAGGCGCGGTACCCCTCCTCGTTGGGCAGGGGATGT
>OGGB01001958.1_pt1 | contig 12762 bp, 10 predicted proteins | sample 1571111 | NCBI WGS metagenome assembly OGGB01 (sample SAMEA2582067, study PRJEB24529) | metagenome | biome: Human gut stool | place: China | collected 2011
GGCATTGAACATAGTGTGCAGGACTGCCTGTAGCTTATATTTGTCGTCCGTTCGTTAACTAATATTTAATTAAACATCAATATTGCAGGTTTTCTTCATACTCAGGATAGTCCGACATATGCTCATATCCGGCTGGCTGGACATAGTATGAATAGCTTCCACTGTTATCGTCATCATAATATCTTATTTCAATAACTGGTTTAGTTGAATCGAAATTCTTCTCAAAAGGATTCTCTAGCTCTTTAAGTATAGCCTTAGCAAGTTCTTTATTATTGAAATTATTATAAATTAAAGAACTATATTCTGTAGAATCAAGAGAATATACACTTACATACATTGAATAAGCTGCGTTTGAAGATGTATTTGAAAGTGCGCTTGAAGCTGCATTTGAAGCTGTATTTGTATGTGCTTTTGAAGATACATTTGATGATTCATTACTATCATTTATTATATTTGTGAGTGCATTTTTCATCCGGTTAAAGGTTTGTGGATTATTGTCTGCACATGTCTTATTGGCAGCGTTGTAGTATGCATTTACAGATTCAGGCATGAGACTTGACAGGCAGAAGCTTGCTGAATACGTTGTTCCATTTCGTGAAAATACTGCTGTGACATATGATACGTCACCACCGCTATGGTTAGAGGTCTGGCTTACTAGCTGGTACCAGTCTGAAAATGGCATGCTTTTTATTTCTTTTAACATTATATTATATATATCACGTGTTTTATCTTCAGATATATAATCTGAAAAGGTGATATTAGCATCCTCGTATGAAGGAAGATTCTTATATTCTGAACAGAAATCCTCGTTTTTAGTGAGTGCACTGGCAAGCTTATTAACATCACTTTCCTTTAAAAATACCTTGCGGTATCTGCCTAAAATTCCATCTTTAAAGTATACTTCATATGTTACATAGTTTACAGAAGAACGTTTATAATAAGGAAGTTCATTAAAATTATCAAGCTGTTCAGCGTTATCGTTGTATATATCAGCTATAAGCTTTATAGTGTTTTTGTCGTTTATTTTTATGTTTTTAATAACATTTTCAAAATAATCCGGATATTCAGACCTGTAATACCGGTTCTCGACAGATAATGTGATGTAATCTATGTTATCTGCGTTAGCACGGTAGGAAGTCATGTTGTTGATTCCGGCATTTAATAGAAATCCACATATAATAGCGAGCACATAGGCAACGATTATAGATGGGACTGCGTTTAATACACGATGAAGCTTTTTGCTTGATATGAGTTCGTATACTATGACGACTATGGCAGCTATTATAAATGCAATTATTGTATACATATAAGGTGAGGTGCCATATGAGTAATCCTCTTTTGACATCTGCACGTACACAAATGTTCCGAAAACACTTATAGTAAAGCCTATTACACATCGTATGGCAAACTGCAGCTTCCAGCTAAGGGCAGGCTTTCCAGCAGTTTCACTTTTTCTTATAGTAAATAATGCACATGCTATGACAGCATATATGATTGCAAGTATAAGAGTATATGTGTTTGATACACCAGAAAGCAACATGTTAGATAAGTAGTCTGATAAAAAATTCACAGGTTCAAATATTGACAGGAACTGTCCAGTCAGCATGTTATATGAGTTGTCAAGCAAAGGTATAAAATGAGTTGATGATGCAGCTGCATATATGTTGCTGACTGTTGAATTCACAAGAATAAGTATGAATCTTGGCAGGAATATAATAATTCCCGACAGACATATATTACTGAATATATTTCCTGTGACAGAGCAGGCAAGTGCAATAGCAGCAGAGCATAAAAGTGCACATAAGAATTCTGCTGCATATACGTGAAAGGTTGTAGAATAATCTACAATAAAATATTTACTGAATATGTGATAACATATAAAACCAGTTACATATGTTGAAAGCATTATTATAATCTGCCATGCTGTTATAGCAGCGAATCTTGAAAGAAAAAGATTCTGCCTTTTATATGATAATGAATGGTAGAAATCACTTGTACTTCTTTTGTTTAGAAAAAACCATGCATAAAGGCAGAGTATAGGTGTGATAAGTGCAATGACAATAAGCAGATAGGATGCTGATGATACAGGTGATACGATAGATGTGTAGTCAAAGCTGTTATTTGCTATAGCTACGCCTGAAGCCACAGCATTTTTATTTGCCTTAATCATGTTATTTATGTAGATACCATCCATGATTATAGGAAGGGCAGTTATGCAGATCATAATAGCTGTTGATATAATACCTATTATTTTAAGCTGCAGGAATGACTGCCAGAATAGTTTGACACTGAATATATTTCTGTTATTAAGTTTGTTATTCATTATAACCTCCATTTCTATGTGTAATATAAATCACATTAATATAAGCTTGGATATTGATTTTATTTATTTGTTGTTTATTTCTACTTCAAGAGCATCATTGAATTCATAACCAAGAGATTCCATCTCATATGTGAATACTTCTTCAAGAGTGAGTGGTAGTACATCCAATATAACAGGATTCATGCTACGAAGGTAATGTATAGTTTCTTCACGGTCACCATTAACAATCATGTTTGCAACCGAACCCTGCTGACGGTATCTTGTTATGTTAAGTCCTTCAAACTTTGACTTCCCGAATATGTCCTTAAATGCAATCTGTACTTTGAATTGTGATGTTTTAAGCTCAAGTACATCGCTGTCAAGTACAAGCCCGCCCTTGTGAAGAAGTGCAAGATGATCACATATGTCTTCAAGTTCACGAAGAGAGTGTGAGGTCACTATAACAGTTGCATTATATTCTGCTACATCGTTGCATATAAGCTTCTTAACAAGGTTACGCATAACTGGATCAAGTCCATCAAAGGTTTCATCAAAAAACATATATTTAGCTCTTGTTGAAAGTGCAAGAATAATAGCTGCCTGCCTTTTCATACCTTTGGAAAAATTGGCTATTGGTTTCTTTGGATTAAGCTCAAAAAGTTCAGTTAGCTTTAGATATCGATCCCAGTCAAAGCTGTTGTATATTGAACTGTATAGATTAGCCATTTTGTTAATAGTTGCACCTGGCAGAAAAAATAATTCATCTGCAACAAATACAATGTTTTCTTTTACTTTTGGATTTTCATATATAGGTGCATTATCAATGTATGCACATCCTTTATCTGGTTTATATATGCCAGACAATACTCTTAAAAATGTTGATTTACCAGCACCGTTGGAGCCGACCATGCCATATATGCATCCATCGCTTATGCTGCAGGTTATGTTATCGAGAGCGGTAAAATCCTCGAATGTTTTGTGAATACCTTCTGCTTTTATCATTGAAAAACCTCCTCTTAATTATTATATTTTCATTTTGTTTTGGAATTATAGATCCTTAAATACTTCATCAACAGCTTCCATAATCTCAGATTTAGTTATTCCGGCAAGAGCCAGTTCCTTGATAGCCTGCTTGAATTCCGGCATCTTTTCCCTTGAACTGGTTCCAAGAATATTAAGAGCTTGAGAAGATACGAAAGAGCCTTTTCCAGGTACTGTTATGATAAGCTTCATTCTGTCAAGCTCTGTATAGGCTTTCTGTATTGTGTTTGGGTTGATGGAAAGACTTACCGACAGACTTCTTACCGATGGCATCTTATCGCCGCTGTTTAAAAGACCAGTCAGGATCTGTTCTTCAACCTGATTAATAAGCTGTTCATATACAGGCACTCGCGACATGACATCTATAACGAACATAGTGCTATCAATCCTCCTTATGTAGTTTTATCAAATGCATTGATCGTACTAACTGTATTATCTTAAGTAGTACAGTTGGTACATTGAATATATTACATATTATTTATAATGTCAAGATGAAAAATAAAATTATTAGTTATACTTATGAAAAATAAAATTATTAGTCAGACGAATATGTCGTATAACTTTGACTTAAAATAAATATATGGTAAAATATACAACGATAGTCACATCATTTTATCATTGAATAAAATAAGAAACCAGGGAGGTATATGATGAGCGAAGCATGTTCACATGATTGTTCAAGCTGTGGTTCAGATTGCGCAGAAAGAGCAGTGCCACAGAATACAAGAAATGATAATAATAAAAATATAAAGAAGGTTATAGCTGTTGTCAGCGGTAAAGGTGGAGTTGGTAAGTCACTTGTTACTTCAATGCTTGCGGTTAAGTCACGCAGGGAGGGACTTAAAACAGCCGTACTTGATGCTGATATAACAGGACCTTCTATACCTAAGTCGTTCGGACTTTCAGGCAAAGCAACCTGCAATGAAACAGGAACAGTAATCTATCCACCAGAAACTAAAACAGGAATCAAGACAATGTCACTTAATTATCTTCTTGATAATGAAACAGATCCGGTTATATGGAGAGGACCAGTTATAGCAAGTGCTGTAAAGCAGTTCTGGGAAGATGTTGATTGGGAGGATATAGACTGTATGTTTATAGACTGTCCTCCAGGAACAGGGGATGTACCACTTACAGTATTCCAGACACTTCCTGTAGATGGAATTGTTGTTGTAACATCGCCTCAGGATCTTGTATCCATGATAGTTGAAAAGGCAGTTAATATGGCAAAGATGATGGATATTCCAGTACTTGGAATAGTAGAAAATATGTCATATTTCAAGTGCCCTGACTGTGGCAATATACACTATATTTATGGTAAGAGCAATATAGATGAAACTGCCAGGGAGCTTGGAATTAAGACAGTTGCAAAGATGCCTATAGACCCAGAGGTTGCTAAGCACATTGATGCGGGCAGGGCAGAGGAACTTGATACAGCTGCACTTGACAGTGTGTTTGAAGCTATTAAAAACTGTTAATCATGTAATTCAGTCTGAATTAGATGAAAAGTAAAAAACAGCCTGAATTATAAGTAGAAAGCATAGATATTGGTAAAATTGCAGTCAGAAATGAGGCTTAATATGAAGCATGTGATTATGTTTAAAGGTGGAGTAGAAACACTTGAATTTTTTTCAGTAGAGATATCCAGATATCTGCCAGAGGATGAATATGATGTGTTCTGGTATGACCTTTTTATGTCTGAAAGCAGTTTTGTCCATTTGCTTGAAATTTATAATGCACATAAAGATGAAGAGTTTGTTGTACTTACATTTAATTTTGAAGGACTTGAGGGAGAAACAGGACTGTATCAGAAGCTTAACTGGAATTTCTGGGATTATTCAGGAATAAAGGTTGTTAATATAGTTGTAGATCATCCGCTGTATTACCACAAATATCTTGCAGGCAGACCAAAGAATTATGTGCAGATAGATATTGATAAAGTTCATATGGAATATATGAACAGGTTCTATCCGGATGTTAAAACTCTGTTTATGGCATCTGCGGGAACAGAAGTTAATAAAGACAGAAAAGCATATGAAAAAGGTGTATATATACCTGTTAAAGACAGACCGATGGACATTATATTTACAGGAAATTATACACCAAAGCATATATTAAGAAAGCAGATAGATAATCTTGAACAGGATTATATAGATTTCTATGAGAAAGTGTTATCAGATATTATAAATCATCCAAATATGACGATAGATGAGGCTGCCGAGAAACATTTAAGAGAAGAATTCAATGATCTGACAGATGAGCAGCTGTGCAATTGTATGCCAGGTATGATGTATGCTGACCTTAATGTACGGTTCCACTACAGAGAGCTTGCTATAAGGGCACTGGTGGATTCCGGACTTAAGGTCAACACATATGGAGAAGGATATAACTATATAGTATGTGAGCATCCTGAAAATATCATACAGCATGGAAGTGCGAATTCCCAGCAGTGCCTGGATAATATAAGCCAGGCTAAGATTTCATTAAATGTTATGCCTTGGTTTAAGAAAGGGGCACATGACAGGGTATTTAACAGCTGTCTTAACGGTGCAGTGTGTCTTACAGACTCATCTTCATATCTTGATGAAATATTTACAGATGGCAAAGATATATTGTTTTATGATTTGAATATGTTAAAAGATTATGAAATGTCAGGATATGATTATAAGGTTATAGAACCAATGATAAAACGGGTCAGGGAATTGCTTATGGATGACACAGCTCTGCAGAGTATTGCAGACAATGCATATGAGTTATGCAGGGTGGAGCATACATGGGAGAATGTTACATATAGTCTTATGAATCAGGGAATATTGTAAAGCAGATGATTAAATGTCACGAAATATGTTCTTGACGAAAAAAGTTCTGAAAAGATGAAAATGTTTATAAATTAGGGTTTGACGCGGCTATGATAATATGATATACTGATATATACATGCGGATGTGGCGGAACTGGCAGACGCGCTAGATTTAGGTTCTAGTATCGTACGATGTGCAGGTTCGATTCCTGTCATCCGCATTATTTTATAATTTGTTATCATAAAAAGTGGGAAGACATGTCTTAGATTTAAGGATGTGTCTTCCTGTTTTTTTGTGAAAGTTTTTTTGTGAAAAATACTTTACATATATTGTAAAAAGTAGTATATATAAAAGTATCAAAAAGCTACTTTTACAAAGGCGGTGAAAATATGTCGGATAATAAGTATATTCCGGGAGAGTTAAGAAAGAATAAAGACGGTCTTACGGAGAAAGAGTTCCTGGCACAGTATAATCCGGGACATTATGAAAGACCAAGTGTTACAGTGGATATGCTGCTTTTTGGCATGAGCAGTGACCTTAAAGGACTTAAGCTGCTTCTCATAAAGAGAAACAATCATCCGTATATCGGCTGCTATGCACTTCCAGGAGGTTTTGTTGGTATAAAGGAGTCAGCATATACAGCGGCATGCAGGGAGTTAGAGGAAGAAACCGGGCTTAAGGATATATATATGGAGCAGTTATATACTATGAGCCAGCCTGACAGGGATCCAAGAATGAGGGTTATAGATATTGCGTATATGACACTTATACCTGTAGATACAATGAAGCCGCAGGCAGGGGATGATGCCAGTGAAGCATTATGGTTTGATATAACATTTGATAATAAGCTGCTTACTTTCAGTAACAGTGAGAAGAATATTAACATAGCCTATTCACTTAAGGAAAAGATATTTAATAACGGAAGATTAAAGGTTAAGAATTATATTCCTGAGCTTATCAGTGAGGAAGCACTTGCTTTCGACCATGCACAGATTGTTCTTGAAGGACTTATGAGATTAAGAAATAAGACAGAGTATTCTGACATAGTATTTAATCTTATGCCACAGGAATTCACGCTTCCAGACCTTCAGAGAGTATATGAGATCATACTTGGCAGAAAGCTTTATAAGACGAATTTTAAAAGAAATGTTGATAATAAAATAAAATCACTAAACAGAAAAGGCGTTTCCATAACTGGCAACAAGGCTTCGGAGTTGTATGAGTATGTTCCTGACTAAAATGAAAAGGATTAGGCGCACCACATACATTGTAAGAGAGGGATGTGCGCAGAAAAGAGGAAAATTATGAGATTACATCCAATAATAACAAGTTTATTAGAAACAGATATGTATAAGTTCAGTATGGGACAGGCGATATATCATCAGTTTTCGGATTATAAGACAACATGGACATTCAAGTGCCGTAATAAGGACGTGCATTTCACAGAGGAAATGGTTGAAGAGATAAGAGAGCAGATAAAGCATTTTTGTACATTGAGATTTACAGAGGATGAGCTTGATTACCTTGAAAATGTAAAGTGGATGAAGGGCAGTTATGTGGACTTTTTAAGATTATGGCAGGCAAGATATGCAGATTTTAAGATAACTACGGATGCAGAATGTGGACTTAGTATCGAAACGTTTGGTACATGGCTTAACACATCAATGTATGAGATACCAACGCTTGCTATCGTAAATGAAGTGTACTTCAGAATGGCTTACGATTATGATGAACTTCTTGACAGCTTTAAGGAGAGATTATCGGCTAAAGTGGCAGCACTTGAAGTAGATGCCGCTGTTGAAACAGAAGGAAAAGAAACTGTATACAGATTAGGAAGCTTTAGCGAGTTCGGACTTAGAAGACGATTATCAGCTGAGGCACAGGAGCTTGCCGTTAAGGCTTTGTCAGAGGCTGACTATAAAGGCAATTCATTATTTGTAGGAACAAGTAATGTTTATCTTGCAAAGAAATATAATCTCACGCCAGTAGGTACTATGGCACATGAGTGGATTATGTGTACGGGACAGGGCAATCACAAGCACAATCCGGCATATTCTAACTGGTATGCACTTGATGCATGGGTAAGGGAATATGGCATACTTAATGGTATAGCACTTACAGATGCAATAACAACAGACTGCTTCTTAAAGGATTTCCAGCTCACATATGCAACACTTTTTGGTGGCGTAAGACATGACAGCGGTGATCCTTATGCATGGGGTGAGAAAATGCTTAAGCATTATGAGAGTCTTGGAATAGATGCAAGAAATAAAACTCTGTTATTTAGTGACAGTCTTGATTTTGACAGGGCTGACAAGCTGTATAGATATTTTAATGGCAGGGCAAAGGTAGCATTTGGAATAGGAACGTATATCAGTAATGATACGAAGGTTCCAGCACTTAATATCGTTATGAAAACGACAAAGTGTAACGGAATGGATGTTGCTAAGATATCAGATAACCCTGGCAAGGGTATGTGTAAGAATCCTGAATACGTTGAATATCTGCAAAGATGTATAGACTGGAGAATGAACAACGACAGATAAATAAAAGAATAATCCGCAGGCATGAAAGCAGGGGCTTTTGATAAGAACATCAAAAGCTCCTGCTTTTTAAAAACACATAAGAATATAAAATAAATCAAATAAATATATTGACATGTTAGAACTAACATGTTAGTATGTTATCAATAAAGAAATGCAGTAACAGTAATAATATAATTGTTATGGCTGCCACAGTTAATGGGTAACATAAAAGGTGGATGATTATTTTTTATTTAAGGAGGATTTTTTATTATGGATATGACATTAAGATGGTATGGACCAGGATATGACAGTGTAACACTTAAGCAGATAAGACAGATTCCGGGGGTTAAGAATGTTATTACAACACTTTTCGGCAAGCAGGCAGGGGAGTTATGGCTGCCAGAAGAGATTGCAGAGCTTAAGAGAGTTGTTGAAGCGGAAGGCTTAGGAATAGCAGGTATAGAGTCAGTTAATGTTTCAGATGACATTAAGATTGGTACAGCTAAGAGAGATGAGCATATTGATAATTACATCAAGACATTACAGGCACTTGGTGAAGCAGATATTCATATGGTATGTTATAATTTCATGCCGGTATTTGACTGGACACGTTCTGAGCTTGCAAGAGTAAGAGAGGATGGTTCAACGGTTCTTGCTTATAATCAGGATACAGTAGATATGATTGATCCAGAACACATGAAGGAATCAGTGGCAAAGATGTCTAACGGTTTTGTTATGCCAGGCTGGGAGCCAGAAAGACTTGATCATCTTAAAGAGCTTTTTGAGATGTATAAGGATGTAGATGCTGATAAGCTTTTTAATAATCTTGTATATTTCCTTGAAGCTATCGGACCTGTATGTGAGAAGTATGATATAAAGATGGGTATCCATCCGGATGATCCAGCATGGCCTATATTCGGACTTCCAAGAATCATGACAGGTAAGGATTCTGTTACAAAGCTTCTTGATGCAGTTGATAAGCCTTATAATGGCATCACACTTTGTACAGGCTCATTTGGTTCTAACCAGAATAACGACATCTGTGAGATTATTAAAGCCTGCAGAGGAAGAATACCTTTCGCACATGTAAGAAATCTTAAGTATAATTCTCCAAGAGATTTTGAAGAGGCTGCACATTTATCAACAGATGGCTCTATGGATATGTATAAGATCATGAAGACCTTACATGATACAGGTTTTGATGGTGTGATCAGACCAGATCACGGAAGAATGATATGGGATGAGGTAGCTATGCCAGGCTATGGTCTTTATGACAGAGCATTAGGCGCAACATATCTTAATGGCTTATGGGAAGCTATTGTTAAGTCAGAAAGATAATATTGTCTGCAGCTTATATATCAGTTGATTAATATATGCCCATAAGCGGGGCAGGAATGGAGATTAGTGTGAAAAATAAGATTTTTCACACGCAGGAATGGAGGATTATTATGAAACTTTCAATAGAAGGTATTAAAGATAAAAAAGAATGGGAAAAGGCAGGAATAAAGCTTCCATCATATGATGTTGAGAAAGTTGCCACAGCAACAAAGGAAGCACCAGTATGGGTTCACTTTGGAATAGGTAATATTTTCAGGATTTTTATAGGCGGGATAGCAGATTCACTGCTTGAGCAGGGATTATCAGATAAAGGAATCACTTGTGTTGAAACATTTGATTATGATGTGGTTGATAAGATATACACACCATTTGACAATCTTGTTATGGCTGTTACATTAAAGGAAGATGGAAGTACAGATAAGAAGGTGCTTGGTTCGCTTACAGAGGCTGTTAAGGCACAGTCAGCAGTAGAAACAGACTGGTCAAGATTAAAGACAATATTTGCAAGTCCTAAGCTTCAGATGGTTTCATTTACAATAACAGAAAAGGGATATGCGCTTCATGATGCAAAGGGAGATTTTTTCCCATTTATAAAGAGTGATATTGATAATGGACCTGATAAGGCATCATCTGCTATGGCAGTTGTAGCTGCTCTTTTATTAGAAAGATTTAATACATGCAAGGCGCCTTTAGCTGTTGTATCTATGGATAACTGTTCACACAATGGTGAAAAGTTAAGAAACTCAGTAACAGAAATGGTAAGTGAATGGGCAAAGAAAGGCTTTGTTGGGGAAGATTTTGTTAAATATGTCAACGATGAGAATACGATATCATTCCCATGGTCTATGATAGATAAGATTACTCCAAGACCAGCAGATTCAGTTGCAAAGGCATTGGAGGATGCTGGCGTAGAAGCTATGGCGCCAGTTATTACATCTAAGAGAACTTATATAGCTCCTTTTGTTAATGCAGAGGGACCACAGTATCTTGTTATAGAGGACAGATTTCCTAATGGAAGACCACAGCTTGAAAAAGCGGGGGTTTATATGACAGACAGGGATACTGTTAACAAGGTAGAAAGAATGAAGGTTACTACATGTCTTAATCCGTTACACACAGCACTTGCAGTATATGGCTGTGTATTAGGCTATGACCTGATAGCTGATGAGATGAAGGATAAAGAACTTTCAGAGCTTGTAAGAAGAATAGGACTGGTTGAGGGAATGCCAGTTGTTACTAATCCAGGAATTATAGATCCTGTAAAGTTTGCGGATGAGGTTATTAATGTCCGTATACCTAATCCATTTATGCCGGATACTCCTCAAAGAATCGCGACAGATACATCACAGAAGGTCGGAATAAGATATGGAGAAACAATCAAGGCATATGTAGCTAAAGATGGAAGTGCAAAGTCACTTACGGCTATTCCGCTTGCTATTGCCGGCTGGTGCAGATATCTTCTTGGAGTAGATGATGATGGTGCTGCTTTTGAGTTGTCACCAGATCCTATGGCTGTTGAATTAAAAGAACAGATTAAAGGTATTATATGGGGTGAGCCATCATCTTACACAGGCCAGTTGAAGAATTTGTTGTCAAATGTTAATATATTTGGTATAAATTTATACGAAGCAGGAATCGGTGATAAGGTTGAAGAGATATTTGTAGAAGAAATATCAGGAAAAGGTGCAGTAAGAGAAACACTTAAGAAGTATCTTTAATATATAAATACGTTGCCGTTCAGAGCTTGGAACTTATCAGTTATACAAGCTCTGGGCGGTATTTTGTTATATGATGTAAAAAACGGCTATATCTGCGGTTATAGATATCATCATAAGGATTATTTTCTGAAAAAGGAACAGTTATATCAATATACAGAAAGGTTGTACAGCTATGGAGAAATCATTAAACGAAGAAACATATGAAAAATTAAAATACGATATAATGAATTTTAAGCTGCTTCCGGGAGATTCCATAAGTGCCCAGAAGATTGCTTTAAGATATGATGTATCAAGAACACCTGCAAGAGAGGCAATAGTTAATCTTGAAAAAGAGGGACTTTTAAAAATAATACCACAGTCTGGGACATATGTAGCCTGTATTAACTGTAAGCGTTCGGAGCAGGAATGGTTTGTCAGAAAAAGTCTTGAGATTGGAATGGTGGATGCAATATTTGAAAATGCCAGCGATGACATGCTTGATAAGATGACACAGCTTAATAACCGTCTTATTAACTATAAAGAAGAAGTGGAGAATATTCCAAGAATAGAGATAGATAATGAATTTCATAAGCTGATATATGAATGTTCCGGTGAAAAGCTTGCCATGAATATAATCCAGACACAGATGAGCCATTATAACAGGATAAGGTATCTTGCTGAACTGAATAAAAGCATAAGTGTAAAGACCAATGATGAACATGAAATGCTTATAGAAGCAATAAAAAATAAAGATAAGAGAATGTATCTTCGTGTTATAAAGGCGCATATAAGCAGAATATTTAATGAGCTTGATAAGCTTAAGGGAATATATCCGGAATATTTTGAGAAAAACTGAAGTGGATGAAAGAAATTCCACATATATCTGCATGTTTTCGTATTATTATATTAAAAATGACTGACGTAATATATTATCATTACGTCAGCCTTTTTTGATTTATAGCTTATTTGTGTTGTATCATTTCGCGGTATTGCGTAGGAGTCATGTTTTTAAGCTTTTTAAAAAGCTTGGTAAAGTAGTTCACATCGTTGATGCCACATT
>OGGB01001969.1_pt1 | contig 12674 bp, 9 predicted proteins | sample 1571111 | NCBI WGS metagenome assembly OGGB01 (sample SAMEA2582067, study PRJEB24529) | metagenome | biome: Human gut stool | place: China | collected 2011
TTTAAACTATAAGTTAAATTAAATAATCCCCTAATGGGGACGGAAACTGTATCTTTATTTCTTGCGTTGCGTTTAATTGCTAAAATACCGTTAAATTAAATAATCCCCTAATGGGGACGGAAACCCTTTAATAATGAATAAATTGTTCATGATAAACTCCTTTTCTGCGTTAAATTAAATAATCCCCTAATGGGGACGGAAACCCGATGCAGGCGCACCGCATAGTACGCATTGGCCGTTATCTCGTTAAATTAAATAATCCCCTAATGGGGACGGAAACTACCAATAATTACTGAGAATTAATAATGTGAATCCTAATAGAATGTTAAATTAAATAATCCCCTAATGGGGACGGAAACAAATTCGTTAATTCTTGCATGTGTTCTCCCTGTGGTTTGATTGTTAAATTAAATAATCCCCTGATGGGGACGAAAACAGGGCGAACACAAAACCGCCAATATTTTGAATTATGTTTATAGTTAAATTAAATAATTCCCTGATGGGAACGGAAACTTTATAGCGTATTTTTTACGTAGCCATGCAATTTTCTGACACTTGTTAATTTAAATAATCTCTTAATGGGGACGGAATCAATTTCTCCTTGTGTTAAAATACAAGTAGAGTAATAGCAAAATCGTTAAATTAAATAATCCCCTGATGGGGACGAAAACTTTTTAGATTTCAGAAATTCGATATATTCAACTGCTTTTTGTAAAGTTAAATTAAATAATCCCCTAATGGGGACGGAAACTCGGCGATTTCTGCTGATGTCATCACATCTTTAAATTTCATCTAAGTTAAATAGTCTCATAATGGGGATGGAAGCTAAATTTCTATCCATGTTTCTGTTGATTCAAATATGTTAAATTAAACTATCTCCCGAAATATAATTTTCGAAAATCATTATATATTTGGGAAGTTTTACTAGTTGTCTGTTTATGGACTGCGTTACATGAAAAAAGTAGCATTACTATCCATAATATAGATCACTCGGCATATGCCATCTGTGTCTATACGTTAGTAATGCTACTTTTGTCCTATAACCCAGATTAAATATTTTATTACTTTAATTTCATTAGATATGCATTTAGCATGTCTAATCGTTCAGCAAATAATGTTTTCATCATAGGCAGACGTTCTTCCGTAATATTTGGGTTTTTTGCATATATGGAATCCATCAATTCCATCGCTGTTTTAGATAATGACTGTGGAATTGTTATCGGTGTTGTTACATACTTTATTTGCTTATCATGTTTCGATTTAAACGGTAATGATGGATACGTATGAAATGGTCTATGTGGATTAATCGTCATTTTGTTGTACCATAGAGTATTGCCATTATCGAAGATCGGGGCCATGCCAAGGAATTCAAGTGTTGTAGAATTCCGTAAAAAACCAAAGTTACCATAATGACGGTCGTCATTTAATGTTAGATAGTCTAAAGCAAGTGTTGCATCTAAATGGGCTTTTACATTTGGAACTGAAAACTGTGCACCCTGATCTAAGAACGCTTGGTATTTATTATCGCGTCGTTTAAGTGGCGCTGCTATGTGCCATGCAGGGATATATTCAATGTCTTCGCTCGTAAATAGTGGGCAAGATGATACGATTTCACCAGATGCGATTGTTTCTAATTCATATGTTACATGGTGAAAGCTTAGTTCTTTGCATAATTTTGACACAAATACTTCATTAAATGGTTGTTGATTGAGGAAGTTTCCTGCTTTTAATAGACGAATACCTTTTTTCTGCTGTACCCACATCTGACGAAGAGAACCGTTTATAGATGAATTCGGTGTAATTAAATCGATATCAATATCATCAGAATCAGATAAGAATAAAGGTGTGTCAACTATAGGATGGTTATAAAAATTGATAGTATCCCAATCTAAATCAGAGTGTACTGGTTTCATCCAATAGTGGTCAGAGAGATTAAGCTGATATGATTTTAATGAAAATTCTAATGCATCTGATGCGTGATAGGCCTCTAGTAGATCTTCTAAATTAGGTCTAGAGTTTGGTATAGCATGATACCTTAGAAAATTATTAAGTGCGATTTCCTGATTGTCCATGACCATCATATTCAATGGTTTGTGGTCTGGATTTATGATTTCAGTAATCTTTGTTACTGTTAAAGTATCATCTAATATTGCTGTTAACACAGGAATATTTTTATGCATTAGGATATACTTACACATAGCATCACCTCCTTTATTGTCAAATTTTATAATTACATACATTATAATGTAAAATATAGCTATAGGTATACATTTTACATAGTAATCTAATATTTCTTAATAAAATGACTAATAGCAAAACAAAATGCCCCCTTCACAGCAACCATCTAAGGTTGCTCATGAAGGGGGCGTTTTGCATTGTAGTAAGAAAGTTAGTAAACATTTAGACGGAATCTAAATGTGTATATATAAGGCCATACAGCTTACGATAAGAGGGGGGGAAGTAGCATCCTATTGGAGTAGTATTGCATAAAAAGGGGAAATGTATTAGGATGCGTCTCTCATAGATATGCAAGGGATATACAGGGGAGATATCTATGGTTGTACAACTATATGGCCGTATATAACGGTATGTAATATAAATTAGAATTTATGAGTAAATCCAGCGTTTACGCCCCAGTCTGCTTGGTAATCACCAGATAGACCAGTGGTAACGTCTGCATATACGCTATTGTTCGTATTGAAACCATAACGGCCACCGAATGCGAGTTCAGTCCAAGTGCCTTTGAGGTCTTGTTCTGTCAATTTTACGGCATTACCGCTAGCATAGGTAGTTTTCACATTGCCTGTGAAAGCATGACCTGCTGCTAAGCGGGTATATAGGTTACCATTGCCAAATTGTTTACCTACTTCAAGGCCGAGTTTGCCAGAGGTACTATTTACACCGGCTTGGTTAACGGAAACATTATCTGCTGTAAAGTTACGACCACCGAAGTGTGTGTAGTTCAATTGTGCTTGAGGTTCTACATAGAAACCATTGTCAGCTTTTATCGTTTTACCGTAGCGAACACCGATGCTATAAGCATTGGATTTTACATCGCCAGACTTAGTTTGTCCTATTTCATTACGAGCTGTAAATTCATTAGAGATACGACCAACTTGGGATTCCACTTGTACGTATTGATCGTTACCAATGTCTTTTAAACCATAGGCGCCAACCGCGTAGGATTTTACCTTGCCAGAACCATTGAATACATAATCTTCGGAACCGCGTAGGTATGAAACTTGACCACCAACAGTCCAGTCTCGGCTTGTTTTAGTATCATAACCACCTTGGATGCTTGTATAATCAGTTGCTGTATTGATACCGTCATTAGAATAATTATATCTACCGCCACCAATACGAGCCCAAATACCTGTTGGGGAACCTTGTTGTAATTGGTTAGCACGATTCATATCGCTCGTCATTGTACGCCATGCGTTGATATTACCAACTACAGCAGAACGAATGCCGCGCATTTGTGGTGTATCGTAAGCACCTGGAGTTATCGGAGTAGGTGCCGGTGTAACAGGAGTTACAGGTGTCACAGGGCTAGGTGCTGGAGTTACCGGAGTAACAGGAGAAGGTGTTGGCGTAACTGGAGTAACAGGGCTAGGAGCCGGAGTAACTGGAGTTACAGGGGTAGGTGCTGGAGTAACTGGAGTAACAGGGCTAGGTGCCGGAGTAATAGGAGTTACTGGTGTTGGAGCTGGCGTAGGCGTTGGAGTAGGAGCCGCATAGGAACCTTGACCATTACCGTTTTGCCATGTAATAGCACCTTCTTTTTGGTCTGTAGTTAACGCTTTTTGGAAGCTTGACACGATGCCATTAGAAGCGATGGATACAGTACCAGAAAGGTTTCTTTCACCATTCATATAATTTTCGTAATAGAATTTATGCGCCAAGTTATCTAGAATCTTGTTTACATTGCTTTCAGAGGACGTATCGAGATGATCGCCTGTTACATAGCCATGTACACCAGACTCTGTTGTAGCGGATTTTACGATGAAGTTACCGCCTTCGATGTCAGATGCATCAAGGCCTGTTTTTTGAGCGGCTGGTTTAGCGAAGTTCAAACCAGTACCAGCGCTCATGTCGTAAATGACATTGATGTGGCCGTCCAAACTATTAACGTGGATGTCGCTGCGAGAATCTTGAGAAATTCGGCTGAATCCTTCACGTGTGCGAGTGCCTTTGAGTGTATTGATACTGCTGCGCGCTTCGTTGCCTTTAATTTGGAATGCTTCCAAGCCACCCATGTTATCGTGGCTCCACATGCCACCATCAAAGGTCATGTTGATTTCGCCACCCTTATCCTCTAATGTGTTCACAGCCTTGCCGGTAAATTGGTTAGGGCTATTGTGCGCACGGCCGAGGCCAATATTAATCACGGATGGTTGCTGTTGTTGGTATGGAGGCATCGTTTTATCAGATACGAGTATATTACCTTGCATATTAAATACTTTATGTTTTACAGTACCTGCATCATCGATACCAAGATTAATTTTACTGTTATAGGCAAATGCTAGTGGATAGGGTGCGTCCCATGGGGCCGTATTCACGTTCATAACCCCGCCATCCACTTGAATGGAACTATTATCTAGCATGCCTGTAATGAAAGCTGGTTGGCGGTGACGCTTAGGCAATTGGTTTTGATCAGGCGTATCCAAGGATGCAATAGTCACTTGACCGCCGTTTGATGCAATGACACCTGTTGCCGTCGTATCGCCAGTGCTTTCAAATTTACTTTCAGAACCTACTGCAAACACATTGCCATTAGAACCAAGGCCTGCTGCCGCCCACGTGCTAGGAAGGGCCACTGTAGATGACAACATGGTCATCATCACAGCGGACAATAACATCTTATTTCTCGCTCTCATTCTCTTACACCTCAACTATATTACTTAATTTGTAATTTATTTTTATAGTGTGAAAGACTCTTCATAAATGAATATATATCTATTGGTTGATTTAATACTCTCTTATATAATAAAAGATAGATATATACTCACTTTATAAAGACTTTGTGTCAGACACATTTAAAATATATTTAAAATAATATAACATTTTTAGTGAAATGTAAATGAATTTTCGCGATTTTATTTAAAAATATTTAAAATATTGAATAGAAAGGAGATTTCATGAAAGTCACTTGTTCCTGGCCCACAACACCACTGTATCAGGCGTATCATGATTATGAATGGGGGCGTCCTATTCATGATGACCAACATCAATTTGAACATTTATGTTTGGAGAGCCTACAATGCGGTCTGAGTTGGCTTACGATTTTAAATAAACGAGACGTTATACGTCAGTGTTTTGACTATTTTGATGTTGATGCAGTAGCTAAATATACGGAAACAGATATAGAGCGCATTATGAGTACAGAGGGAATGTTAAAATCCCGCAAGAAGATTGAGGCCATCATCAATAATGCACAGGCGTTCCAACGCATTCAAGACGAATTTGAGTCCTTTTGCGAATATATATGGGCTTTCACCAATCATAAGACTCTTATTTATGAAGGCCATTCTGAGGGAAGGGTGCCTGCTAAAAATGAATTATCTACGCGCATTAGCAAAGACCTTAAGAAACGAGGGTTCAAATTTGTAGGACCTGTGACCATCTATTCCCATTTACAAGCTAGTGGTCTCATCAACGATCACGGTAAGGATTGCCCTTGTTTTAATGAGATTAATGCTGCGAACCCTATTATGTACGTATCAGTAGATATAGAATAGGAGTAGACCTGTGTGTATGTAACTGTATCTAACATGGTTAGGTACGGTTTATATATTTTATATTGATTGATATCGATATAGTTGATATACTACTTTCATAATAACTTTCATACGTAAGGGAAAGGATAAGAAGATGATTGGTTTAGGTACGGTTATCAACATGGGGCTCATTATCGGTGGTAGTATTATTGGGCTCACGTGCGGCCGATTTATGAAGGACAATTTAAAACAAACCCTTATGGTAGTATGTGGTATCATCGTGCTGTTACTAGGGATGAGCGGGGCCATGCAATTTATGCTGGTTATCGTTAATGGTTCCTTGCAAACTACTGGACCTTTATTGATGATTATCAGCATGGTAGTTGGTGCTGTGATTGGTGAAATCATTGATTTAGACCGATGGATTACGGTCTTTGGTGACTGGGTGAAAGATAAAACCGGTAATACAGGGGACCCTAAGTTTACGCAAGCGTTTATCACTGCATCACTTACGTTTACTGTTGGTGCGATGGGCGTGCTCGGTTCAATTCAAGATGGATTGACAGGAGATTACCAAACCTTGCTACTCAAAGGAATTCTTGATGGTGTTATTGTTATGGTTATGACCTCATCCATGGGGAAGGGCGCATTGTTTTCCTTCATCCCTGTAGGTATCACGCAGTGGTTGATCACGGCCTTAGCGCATGTTGCGGCGCCACTGATGACACAGCAGGCTATCGACAATTTATCCTATGTAGGATCCATCTTAATTTTCTGTGTAGGCATTAATATGATTTGGCCTAATAAGATTCGTTTAGCTAATTTATTACCTGCTATTTTTATCGCTATGGGCCTTACGTTTTTAATTTAAATTTAAATTTTAAGAACCCTCTTTACATTATGTGTAAAGAGGGTTACTATATTCTCAATATAATTTTCTTGTAGTTAAAATGGTTTCCCCTAGAAACGCATGTTATCGCGGCCTAGCGGATACAAAAGGGCCTTTCTTCGCCGAACGGTTCTAGAAACCAGAAAGGACATGATGAGCGAACAAGTTTCTGTTTCAAAATCTAATATTCGTGGTGCATTTGGTGCATTTTTTATCCCTGGTATGTACACTGCCTTATGGGCTGGGTTTGTACCATATTTAAAAGCAAAACTTAGCATCGGTGAGGATGTGTTAGGTTCCATGATTTTGTTGCTCGGTGTAGGTTCTTGTTTATCCATGGCTATAGCTGGCAAGCTTGTAGAGAGTTTTGGGTGTAAGCGAGTCGTTTTATTGGCTAGTTTTATTGGTATGCTATCGCTTGCGATTGTTACCATGTGTTCTACAATTATGACAACCACAATAGCATTATTTTTCTTTGGCATTGGCGTAGGCCTTAGTGGTGCTTCTGCTAATTTGCAAGCTATTTTAACGGAAAAGGTAAGTAAAAAGCATTTAATGGGTGCTTATCACGGTGGGTGGAGCTTAGGTGGCTTTGCAGGTGCCGGTGTATTGCTTGCTCTTTTAAAAATATTATCATTACCTGTTAATGAAAGTATTTGGGGGCTTCTTATCATACTCTTTATTGCGATGATCGCGGTTAGCCAATTTATGTTAACCTTTGGTCGTGATCCAAATGCAAAAGTTATGAAGAAGTCTAAAAGTCCGTTATCATTCCATCCAATTGCTATTATCTTTGGTCTCTTATCCTTTGTATCCTATTTGGTAGAGGGGGCCGTAGGGGACTGGAGTGCACTTTACTTATTTGAAGATAAAGGCATTGTTATTCAAGAAGCCGTAATGGGTGTTATGCTGTTTAATGGGACTATGTGTATTGGTCGCCTTCTTGGTAATACAATTGGTAAACATGTAACATCTAAACAAGTTGTTGTAGGTGGTTATCTACTAGGTGCTATTGCAATGGCACTCATCGTATTCCTACCTGGCCATGCGTCTATGTATACGTACTTATTATTAGGTATCTCATTAGCCATGGTTGTGCCAAATCTATTCTCTGCGATGGGGGAACAAAATGTAATTCCTATGACACAAGCAGTGGCTACATCTACCATGCTCGGTTATATGGGGATTTTGATGGGACCTGCATTGATTGGATTCATTGCTCATGGTACGAGTCTTACCATTGCATTCATCGTCTTGACTGTATTGCTTGTTATCAGTGCCGGCATCGGTAAATATGCATATTATTTAATGAATAAAAATTGTGGCGTAGAAGAATAGTTTCTTCGTTTAAATGCTGCAAATAAAAAGAAGAGGGGCTACGATTCGTATGAATCGTAGCCCCTCTTGGTATGTTAGTAACCGATTAGCGGTCGCCGTTAAAGATGGAGTTTTTAACAAGAACGTAGTCTACTTTGCGGATAGCTTGTAGAGTGGTACCACCAGCGTAGGAGATAGCGGATTGTAAATCTTGTTCCATTTCGATTAATGTATCGAAGATAGAGCCTTTGGAAGGAATGAAGATTTTTTTGCCTTCTACGTTTTTACGTTCCCCTTTTTGGAACTCAGAAGCGGAACCGAAGTATTCTTTTACAGCTTGGCCGTCAACAATTTTTTCTTCCCCTGGAGATTCTTGGTGACCAGCAAATAGGGAACCAATCATAACCATAGTAGCGCCAAAGCGAATGGATTTAGCGATGTCGCCGTGATCGCGAATACCGCCGTCAGCGATGATAGGTTTTGTAGCTGCTTTTGCACACCAACGTACAGCCGCCAATTGCCAACCGCCAGTACCAAAGCCAGTTTTTAATTTTGTGATACAAACCTTACCAGGACCGATACCTACTTTTGTAGCATCAGCACCAGCATTTTCAAGTTCACGAACTGCTTCTGGAGTACCTACGTTACCAGCAATAACAAATGTTGTTGGTAAATTCTTTTTAATGTATTGAATCATGTCGATAACAGCATTAGAGTGACCATGTGCGATATCGATTGTGATATAATCAGGAATAAGGTTAGCTTTCGCTAATTCATCAACTAATGCGAATTCTTCTTCCTTGACGCCGATGGAAATAGAAGAATATAAGTTTTTTTCTTGCATGCGTTTTACAAAGTCGAGCCGGCGTTCAGGTTGGAAACGATGCATGATATAGAAATAGCCTTTTTCTGCTAGTTTTTCAGCTAACTCTTCATCAATGATAGTTTGCATGTTTGCAGGAACTACAGGCAATTTAAATGTACGATTACCTAGTTTAACATGCGTATCACATTCGCTGCGACTGTTTACGATACATTTATTAGGAATCAGTTGTACGTCTTCATAATCGAAGATGTTAGTTGTATTAATCATAGTTTCTATATCTCCTTTGAGGTATAATAAATTGAACCTGTACCATTATACTGAATTTGTTTTCAATTTTCAATACATTCCGAATATTAAAAACACTCATATAGTTATTATACAATTTTATAGGTAGCTTGTCTGTACATTTTCTCTATGTTCAGCCCATTATATAAACATTATATTAATAGGAGGTTATTTTAATGGAGCATTCCAAGACACGCATGATAGCAGAAGCTGGTGTGGCTATTGCTATTGCACAAGTATTATCTTTTATTACACTTTTTCATATGCCACAAGGCGGTTCCATTAAGGCCGCATCCATGGTACCTCTCATGATTTTTGCATATCGCTGGGGTGGTACACGCGGTATTTGGGCTGGCATTGTATATGGCATACTTCATTTCTTGCTCGGTTTTAAATCATCTATCCATTATCTAAGCATCATCCTAGACTATCTAGTTGCTTACGGTGTTATTGGTGTGTGCGGGTATTTCAAGGACAATATGACAGGTCTTGTTAGCGGATCTATTGTTGCTATTGCGCTTCGTTGGTTTGCGTCCGTAACAAGTGGTGCTGTTGTATTTGCTAGTTATGCACCGCAAGGTCAAAACCCATGGATTTACTCTATGATTTATAATGCTTCTTATATGGTGCCGGATGGAATTCTTAATATTGTTGTGTTGTTGTTTATTTACCAAGGGGTAAAAAGAGGGTTGAAACGCGGTGCTTAATTTAGGCGTAATTATTTTGGCTGGTGGCCTAAGTTCACGCATGGGATATCCTAAGGCTTTATTGCCTTGGACGAATGGTGAAAGTCTCATTTCTCATGCGCTGCGCAATGCTTTAGAACATAATGCCAATGATATTCTCATTTCTATCGGTGATGATGAAAGTCTAGGCCAAGCCATCCAAGCTAATATTATCGACACATTGTCGAATAAAGAGAAAGAAAAAGTTTCTATCGTTCGGGATTCTGTTCCTCGAAGTGGTCCATTAGGCGGATTATATAGCACATTGGCCGTAGGCAAGAGTCATGCTTATGCGGTGTTAGCCGTAGATATGCCATTTATGGATTTTAATTTATATTACGAATGGCTCTACCAAGTAGAAGGTGATGATTGGCATGTTATTGTGCCTGTTGGTGAAAGCGGACGCTATGAGCCTATGGCGGGGATATATAAGCCATCCATTGCTCCATTATTGCAAACCGCTTTAGCAGGAGAGGATGTATCTTTGCATCATGCATTAGATATTATAGGGACTGTGGTAACTATTGAAGCAGGTGATTCTTGTCATCATTTACGCAATGTGAATCATATAGAGGATTATAAGTGGGCCCGTGCAGAGGCTGTTAATGCAGATCGTCATGTTCCACTTATCAGCGTGGTTGCTGAAAAACGTAAGACTGGTAAAACTACGGTGGTAACGCGACTAATTAAGGAATTAGAACAAATTGGTTTCTCTGTAGGCGTTGTAAAAAGCGATAAACATGGCTTTCACATGGATTATGAAGGAACTGATACGGATCATGCTATGAAAGCAGGTGCCACGGCCGTAGCCATTGCAGGCCCAACGGAAACGGCTATACGCATACGTACCGAAAAACAATCTAATCTGTATGATTTGGTACAGCAATTACCTGTAGATATTGCTATACTAGAAACGAGATCCCAAGGTATATTTCCTATTGTAGAAGTAACTAGAGAAGGGTACACAGAATCGCTGATATCCAGTGAGATTGAACGCGTAGGTACCATAGAGGTTACTGATTTAGATCAATGCATACCAGATTTGGTGTGCCGAATACAAAGTATGATGAGGAATTTAGATGATAGCCGTTACTGTTGATGAAGCGCTTCGTTTGTGGAATGAGGCTTTACAAGAACAACATCATAACATTGAATCCGTTGCCGTTGGCGACGCAAAAGGATGTGTGTTGGCCGAAGATGTTTTGGCACCTACCGATGTGCCCGCTTTTCATAAATCCGCAATGGATGGGTATGCCTTAGCATATGATCCTAATTGTGATACCTATATCGTCGATGGTATCATCGGCGCTGGTGTTGTATGGGATAAGCCTGTAACGACTGGTCATGCCGTACGTATCATGACAGGTGCTCCTGTACCAAGTACTTGTGATACAGTTATCATGCAAGAACAGGTGAAAGGTACTGGCGAAGTAGGGGCTACAATTACTTTACAAGGTACGCAACAAAAGGGTAGCCATATTATCCCTCGTGGTGAAGAATGTTCCGCAGGGACCGTTGTCATACCAAAGGGCACAGAAATAACCTCTACGGTGCAGACAATTTTGACCGGTCTAGGTTTAACCAATGTATCTGTGTACGCGATGCCACGTATACTCGTTCTTACATCTGGGCATGAGGTTATTGAGCCGGGCGAACCCTTAACTGCAGGAAAAATTTACAATTCAAATCGCATGATGATTTGTAGTTTACTTGCTGATTTAGGTTTTCGGCGCATTACCCATTATCATGTGAGCGATGCACCGGATAGACTAGACGCAGAAATTGAACGCGTCCTTGAACTCAGTGAACAAGCAGATATCATCATCAGCTCAGGCGGAGTATCTGTAGGTATGTTTGATACAATGCCTCTTATATATGAAAAGTTAGGAGCTAACACCTTATACGGTCGTATTCAAATGCGTCCGGGGGCGGCCTCCTATGGGGCCGTTACGCCTAAAGGACAACTTATCTTTGGATTATCAGGTAATCCCGGTGCAGCCTTTAATGGTTGGCACCTATTAGTGGTTCCTACCTTGCGTAGATATAAAGGTATTAAAAATTGGTCCACCCCAGTACTTAATTGTGTAATGGATTGTGATCTATCTAAACGTAATGCCTTTGATCGCTACGTGCAAGGCAAGGTCATATTTGGTGATGGACAACCTCGTTTTGTGGCAAATCGTCACTTTAACAGTAGCAGCATGCTTGGATTATATACCGTTAATGCCTTAGCCTGCATTCCTCAAGGCGTACATGAGGTACATGAAGGAGATATATTTAAGGTATATTTGCTAGGCCTCTTACCAACAATATAATAAATTGCAAGGGACTCATGTATGAGTCCCTTTTTAAATTAGTACAGGCCTGTACTAATTCTAGGAGCATATGTATAGGTTAGTTGCAAATAGAACAGGCCTGTACTAATTTTGGAACCATATGTATAGGCTCGTTACAAATAGAACAGGCGTGTACTAATTCTAGGACCATATGTATAGGTTAGTTGCAAATAGAACAGGCCTGTACTAATTTTGGAACCATATGTATAGGCTCGTTACAAATAGAACAGGCGTGTACTAATTCTAGGACTGCATGTATAGGCTCATCGCGAATAGAACAGGCCTGTACTAATTCTAGGACCCTATGTATAGGCTCGTTGCAAATAGTACAGGCGTGTTCTAATTCTGAAACTATATGTATGGGCGTGCTGCGAATAGAACAGGCCTGTACTAATTTTGGGAACAGTATGTATCGGAATCGATATTAAAAAATAAAGATGATATTGACCGTAATTGAATGAATATATCATAATAAATGCATCTCTTGGATTTATTAGGGATGCATTTTTATGTCAGAAGATGAGGTAATTATGGATTACTTTTACTATACATATAAACATAATCATATAGATTTCAGTA
>OGGB01001991.1_pt1 | contig 12566 bp, 4 predicted proteins | sample 1571111 | NCBI WGS metagenome assembly OGGB01 (sample SAMEA2582067, study PRJEB24529) | metagenome | biome: Human gut stool | place: China | collected 2011
CGCCAGACCGATTGCATTGGTGTCCCCATCGCCCGGCTTGCGGGTGACATGCAGCCGCACCGTATCATAGCGCCAGCTGCCGCTTGCAAGGTCATCATCCACGCAGAGGGTCAGGGTATAGGTGCCGGTTTCGGCGTTAAATTCAATTTTACCCGCCAGCGACACGCCGTCCTTCAGCTCGATTTTTTCCTTGCCCGCGATTGTGGTGGTTTCGCTATCCTTTTCGGTCAGCAGGCCGTACAGGGTGACATCGTAGGCATGTTCTGTTGTATCTGGCGTGTTGCCGTCCGCATCGTACTGCGTCCATGTAAAGGTATAGTTCAGCTTGTTGTTGGTGTTCACTTCGCCAACAGCATTCTTATTAACCGTGGGGGCTTTCAGAAGCGTGAGGTTGAGGTCATCCTTGTGAATCTGCTTTGCGGCCATGCTGTACCACGGGTCATTCTTCGCAAAGAACTGCAGCGGGGTCAGGTGGTAATAGCTGAATTTGCCGTCCGCACCGCGCACGATCTCGATGCCGCTGTTCCAACTGACGGGGTTATTGTTACCCTCTCCAATAGCTTTCAAGGCATCATCTGCGGTGATTTCCCAGCGGGTCACGACCTGCGGATAACCGGCATCAATAGGCACAGAGATGACCTTCAGGTCGGTGTAGCTGCCGTCAAGGACCACGGCGGGCAGGTTGCTCAGCACAAATTCCGTGCCGCTGCTGTAGACCGGCTTTTCCAGCGCAGCAAGCGTCACATACTGGCCTTTCAGCGGCTGTGGGTTGGCTACCGTTGTATCCTCTGCCGCATTGCTGATTGTTTCATCACCGTTGTATTTACCCACCAGCATAACGCGGTAGTTCGGCACGGTGTTAGGGATCGTATCAGCGGTAAATTTCAGGGTCACGGTAATCGACAGATCATCCGCCGTGCTGCCGGTTATGACCGGCTCTCTTATAGACGCCGTACCGTGGACAAGGCCGCTGTTTCTATTTTGATCATTGTCCTTATAGTATGTTCTGGGAATACCGATCTCCTCATCATAGCGGGCAGACTCCATCCATGCACCTGTTGCACCTGCACCCGGGGTTGCCGTGGCGCGCAGGCGGGTGGCCGAGCCAAGGCCGTTTGCTATCAATGCTTCGGTGGTGTTTGCACTCAGCGTAATTTCCGTATTGGGTTGGTTCATCAGGTAGGCGGTTACCTGCCAGTTGCCCGCGTTTTTGTAATCGCTTGCGTTTGTCAGCACAAGATACTGGCCGTAGGCCTGTCCGTTGCTGGGCTGTTTTTTCAGGCGGATTTCCAGCTTCGGGGTAGGCAGGGGGCGCACAAAGTCCTGCGTGGCAGACTTTACCTCATCACCTATCTTGGTTCCGTTCACGGCCTTTACACCGACACAGAATTGGCCGGTGCCAATAGCTTTCGCCAGCGCATCATCCGCGTCAAACAGATAGCGTGTGCCGTAGACCTTTATGTCTTTGTAGCCCGTTAAAGCAGTCCCTTTGCCGCTTTCGTCAACCTTGTACAGCGTTACCAGATAATGGCTTACATTCTGTATCTCGTTCTGCGGGAAAATGCCCTCTGTGGTCGCGGCCGTCCATGTCACCTCATAGCGGCCATAGACAGCGCTGCTATCTTTTTTATGCGCAACTTGCAAGTCAGAGACCGTCCCGGGGCCGCGCTTGTCCAAAACTTGCGTATAGTAGTTCTGGATCAAGTCGTCCGTGATGTCCTTCATGCTCGGGCCACTAATCTCGTCCTTATTGCCGTACCACAGCAGGATGCTGGCAAGATCCTTGTCGTTGATATCCCATGCACCGGGATTGCCTGTATAGTAAATCGTAGCCAGTTTTTCATTGGCTGCAGGTATTATGTAACACTTTGTAGTATCAACCGTATTCAAATTCCGCGTGTTTGTCATCATGCCTGCTGCAAAGAAACGGTTTCCGCTCTCTATGGAGTTATCAATACCCGCATACAGCCGTGTACCGTAGTTATAATGGTTCTTACAACTTGTACCGTATGTTCTTCCTTCGTTAGCAGTCGCCTCTCCGCTTGGTGTACCTTCCGTAAGCTTCAGCAATGCCGCTATCTTCTTTTCTTCAAAGCTGTTTTCGTCCATAAAGTAGTTGCCGTAGGCCACGATGTTTTCGCTTCCACGGTTCATCGCAATGGGTGCATTATTGGAACTAACAGTATTTTTATACAGAGCAAAACAATTCGTGACTGTGGTGGATGCACTCGTTGCACTGCCATTGCCACGGTTGCCGCAGATACCTGCAAACAAGTTGATATCGCCTGATTTAAGTGAAATTGTAACATCCGTAGCGTAGTTACGGCAGCGGTCAATATAAACCTCGACCTTATTCGGAATTTTTGTTCCACCGTCACCAAATGGTCCCAGCCAGCCCATGATGCCGGCTGCCAGCGACTCGCACTGCATCGTAACATCGCCGTTCACGCAATCGACAATGTTGATGCGCAGATAGTCATTTGTACCGTCCGCCATGACCACCTTGCCAAGGATACCGGCAACATCGTTGGCGCCGTGCTTTTTGTCACCCTCCCAATTTCCGCTGGACAGAATATCGCCGTGGTTCTGGCAGGAGAGGATATTTGCCGTGCCGCCGGGGGTAGGCTGGTCAAAAAAGCCCACAATGCCGCCGACCGTGCCCGAACCGCCGCCACAGTTGGTATTGGTGTTAAGGCTGCCGAAGTTGAAGGATTTTTCAATCGTGCCGCCGTTTTTCAGCCAGGAGGCAATGATGCCGCCGATATAGTTGGAGCCGCTGTCAAACACAGTGCCAAGGTTCACACACTCGCTGATGACCCACTTGTCATCGGCCGTGTTCTGCTGCACGCCGATCACACCGCCCACATAGGCAATATTTTTGTTGTCTCTATAGGTCGTGTCATCGTCATTTGTGCTGCCTGTGCGGGTAAAGCGGCGCACGGCGGCGCAGTTGACCAGCAGCTTGACCTCGCCGGTTGCCTCGTTCATGCCGATCATACCGCCGATTTTGGATTCATCGGTCGTGTTGTCGCCGTAGACAAACCACTTGCCGGTTGCCGCGCGTGAGATCGTACCGTTGACGGTGTTGAAGCCTGCCACGCCGCCCAGATAGCCGCTGGATTTTCCGTTTGTAGTAGTTGTACCGCGCAGGCCGACCAGCAGGTCATTTTGGGAAAGGCCGGTGGTGTAGACTTCGCTGTAGTTATTCTTGGACACCGTGTCAACGCCTTTAAGGCTATCATAAGTATTGCCTTTCAGGGTGCTGATCATGTCATTGGTGCTGCCAGCAGTAAACCAATCGCCAACCTGCTTGACCAGCTCTGTTACTTCTTCTGCACCACTGCCGCTGCTGCTAATACTGCCGTTGTTTGCGCCTGCCACGCCGCCCACAAAGCCGTAGCGCGCGGTGATGATACTGCCGCCGTCCTTTGCTGTGGCAACATAGCAGGATGTAATGGTGCTGTTGTTACGGCCCGCAATGCCGCCCACGCTGCTGGCGCTTTTCAGCTTTTCCGCATAGGTCTGGCTGTCGCTCAGGCCCGAGGCACCCATCACCTGCAGCGTGATTTTGGGTACACTGCATTCCTCAACCTTACCATTGTTCAGGCCGACGATGCCGCCCACAGTGTCCAGCACATTGGCTGCGCCCGTGGTGATGTTATTGTTTGCCGCAGTATTAGCCTTGCCCAGCGCGCCCTGATAGGTACACTTTAACAGAGTGCCGCCACCGGCATTTTCGCCGGCTACGCCGCCCAGATTCTTGTATTTATTCAGATTGTCTGTAATGTTCAGTGTAACAGTTGTTTCGCTGATTTTTGCGCCCTGCATATTGACGCCCGCCGCACCGCCAAGGCTGATGCTGTCTGCCCGGGCCGTAAGGCCGTTGAGCGCCAGTGCAGGGCTGTTGACAGTACACTTACCAATCGTACCGGCATTTTTGCCCGCAATGCCGCCCACATTGGTGGCCGGGCCATGGAAAGCGATGTTGGCGTTTTCTTTAAGCATAACACCGCTGATTTCAGCCCCCGCGTTGTTGATGGCCGTGACCGCGCCGATGCTTTCCCCGGCAAAGGTAATATCACAGCTGCCGACAGTGCCGCCCTGAATGGTGCCGAAGTTGTTGGCCGCAATGGCCGCCGCATCGCACTTGGCAACGCCGATTTTGACGCCATTATCCACGCCGGCGTTTATAATTTGGGCGCCGCTTTCATTGCTGCCTGCAATACCGCCCGCATTGCCGTTGGTGGCATATACCGTGTAGTTATTCCCGGTCTGCCCCGCATTGTTGGTGCAGCGTGTAATTGTGCCGGTCTGCCCGTTACCAGCCCTATTGCAGCCCGCAATACCGCCTGCAAACTGGTCATTGGCACGCACACACGCCCCATCAATCAGCGTAACATCGCTAATATTGGCATAGTTTGCACCGGCTGCGCCGCCTGCGTAGTTCTTGGTGGCCGTGACGGTGCCTGTCACATTGCCGCCCGCAATGCTGGCTATTGTGGCGTTGCGCGTGTTGTTGCTGCCCGCAATGCCGCCTGCATAGCTTTCTGCCGTAATGTTGACCTGCAGAGTTGTGCCGCCCAATGCGATGCTGCCGCAGTTTACGCCTGCAACGCCGCCCGCGCACTCATTTGCCTGCACCGTAACGGGGATACTATTGAAAGTGTTATAAGTTATGCTCGCGCCTGTCAGGTTCAGGCCCGCCACGCCGCCGATGATGTACCGGCCGCGCACGGTGATGCTTGCTGCCGGGGCCGAGTCTGTGACCGCCCCGCTGTTGATGCCGACAATACCGCCAAGGTAGGCATAGCCGTCCTGCTGGGTGCCCAATGTGGCGTAGGTAGAGCAGTTTTTGATGCTGCCGTCATTCCAGCCGGCGATGCCGCCCGCCGCGCTCTTGTGGGAGACAATGCCGTAGTTGGTGCAGCCCTCCAGCTTTGTGTTTTGGGTCACACAGCCGATGATGCCGCCCGCCATAGAGCCGCGGGCATCTTTACCGCCAGCATAGTCGTTATAGTTAAAGCGGCCATTGTACTCCTTCAGGCTGACACCGCTGCCGAGGTTGCCGGTCTCGCCCCGCATTTTCAGGCTGCCGACCGATGCCGCATTGCTGTCGCTGCCGTTTGTTGCGCTGCTGATGGTCAGGCGGGTTTCTGCATCGTTATAGCCGACAATGCCGCCCACATAGGCGTTGACCTCCAGATTAAACTGGTTGGCCGCGCCGTTGAGGGTCATGGTATTGGTCGTATTGCGCGGCAATGTATCGCTGACCGTCACAAGGCCTGTTTTCTGCGCCACGACTGGCAGAATCGTTGTCAGGTTGGCTGCGTCCGGGGCCGATGCCAGCAGGCAGTTATAGCCGATGATGCCGCCCGCCAGACCGTCGGCCTTGATGCGGCCCGCCTTTGCGGTGGTTTTAAATGTGCTGACCGTGCCGCCGGATGTGGCGGTTTCTTTGATGGTAAACGCCGTTCCGTCCGTGCCGGCCACCGGCATGTTAGCGCCGATGACACCGCCCACGCAGAGCGTGCCGCTGATTTCCGTCACCTTTATATCGGCCGCAGGCAGGGCCGGGGCAAGGTTCAGGCCGATCATACCGCCGACCGCCTTGCCGCCCGTAACCTCGCCGCTGACGGTCAGCAGCGAGGTGCTGGTATTTGTGATTTTCGCCGTTGCATCGTTGCAGCCGACCAGACCGCCGACAAAATCATTGCCGCAGATGACCGCGCCGATCTGCACCGTGGTTGCATCTGTATCCCATGTAAGCACGGCATTTTTGCCGTTGCGGCCGACCAGACCGCCCACATAATCCGCGCGGGTGGTCGTTTCTTGATTGTTTGCATCTTTATAGGTGCTCAGCGCCTGCAGCAGGGCGCTGCGGCTGCTGTTGGTGGCGGTGTCCGAGGCCATGCTGCTGACACAGTTTTGAATGGTGGCAGTTGTATTTGCTGCGTTGGTGCTGCCCCATTCGGCATCGTTCAGGCCCGCAATGCCGCCCACATAGGCCGCATTTTTGCCAAGGCCCGCCACAAGGCCGCTGTTGGTAACGCCGCTGACCGTGCTTTGGCTGCCGTTGACCGACACGACACCGCCCACATAGCGGTTGCCCAGCACGGTGCTGCTGTTGCTGCCGCCGGTTATTTTAAACTGGCTGCCGCTGAAGCCGCCCGCCATGCCGCCGACAAAGCAGCGGCCCAGCAGATAACCCTTTTGCGTGGTGCAATTATCCAGCTTACACCCGCTGGCAAAGCCCACCAGACCGCCGACAAAATCACCCTTGAGCGGGCTGTCATCGGTGAGTGCGCCATCGTTAGCATACCCGCCCTTGACGGCGGTTTTCAGCTGTGTTTCGGTCATATCGCGGCGGGTGGTGCTGGCGCTGCCGCGCAGCGTGACATCTTTGCAGTAGCCCGCAATGCCGCCGAAGAACTGGCCCAGCACGCGGCTGCTTTGCCCCTCAGCGCTGCCAAGGTAGTTGGCGCCCACGCTGACCGTACCCTCGTTCTGAAGGCCGGCCAGGGTGACAGCCGCACTGCTGCTGTTACTGTTATAAAGGTTGCCCACAACGCCGCCCGTAAAGGCACTGCCGATGACGGCGGCCTTGTTGGTTATGGTTTTTTTATTGATGGGGTCTGCCTCAAGCTTCAGGTTGGCGGCATCCATCGTGCCGACCACACCGCCCACGCCGATGCTGCGCCAGATTGAGCCTTCCCCGTTGACAGCGGCTGCGGCGTAGCGCGCCTGTTCTGTAAGGGTATTGTCCGCAGTTTTGGGGGCGTTGTCCTGCAGCAAACCGGCTACCGTCACATTGGCGTCCCCCGTCAGCGCGGAAATTGTTTGCGTCTGGCCCCTTTTGGGTATGGCAACGCCCACGAGGCCGCCAATGCCGCGCGGCTCGTTTTCATAATAGGCTGTGCCATTTTCTGTTGCGTTTGTGCGGTCCATCGCGGTGGCGTTGTCGTCAAAGGGCAGCATTGCCAGCACCTGCGCGGAAACCGCATTGTTTTTGCCGTGGGTCAGGGTGCAGTTTTCCAGTGTGCCGGTGTTGACGCCGCACAAAGCACCGACCGCACGGATGTCGCGGTATGCGCTGTCAGTTGTTTCCAGCGGCTGCAGGGCCGTGGTCCCGGTCAGCGGCAGGGTGCCTGCTGCGCGGGCAACGACCTTAACATTGACCTGCACATCAACATCGCGCAGGGTCATGTTTTTGATCGTACCGTTATTCTCACCCACAAGGCCGATGTAACGGTCACGCAGTTCTTCCTTACCCTGTCTGCCGGTTTGGGAGACAGAGCTGCCGCGCAGCTGCAGGTTCATGATAGTGATATTTTTGCCGTCCAGCGTTACATTTTTGGGAAATGTCAGAATGGTCGGCCACGCCACGGCCTCCTCTGCCGAGGGGACCTTGGCCTCCGGCGGGAAGTTTTTGCCCTGTGCCGGGCAGTAGACCGTAACGCTGCCGCCGGTCCAGTTCAGGCCGGTGGCGCCAAGGCTCTGTGCGGCGAGGGTGTAGTCGGCAGTCTGGCCGGACGCCCAGTTGTCCGCCCAGCGCAGGTTGTACAGATGGCGGAAATAGGTAAGGTTGCCCTCAGTGGCTGTTGCCTCTTTTGCAAACAGGCTGTTTTCCACATTGGTGTCGGCCGGGGTGCTGGGGGTAAAGCTGCCGGAATAGTCGTCCCGCGCCTTGGCCTGCAGCGTAACATAGAAATCCTGCGGCCCGCCCGGCATCAGGCGGGTGATGCTGTACAGGCTGCTGTCGGTCACACTTATGCTGTTTGCCTTCACGCCGCTGTCATTCTCGCAGGAGCGCAGCAAATCAGCGCTGGCCATAGCGTCCAGCGTCAGGACAAAATTGCCCTTGTTGTAGCTCAGGGGGTAGTAGAGGGTCTTTTCAACCGGTGTTTCGTTGCCAGCCGCATCATAGCTGTAGATTGTTGTTTTCAGCGGCACCGGCTCATTGGTCTTGACTGCCGGCAGCTCCACCTCGATCTCAAACAGCTTTTTCTTGCCGTCCTCGCTGTAGCCTGTTGCCACATACTGCACCTGCGTGTCGCGGGTCACATCGCCGCCCCAGCTCAGGGTCAGCGTTTCGGTGTTGGAGAGGCGCGGGTTCTTGACCTTCAGCTTGGTCTGCTGCAGCTCGACCACATTCACACGGTCCTCGGCCGAGTAGTAGCCCACAAGGCTGTCATGGCGGCGGTGGTCATAGCTCCGGTCATAAATGTTCGTTGCGCCGTCCGTTTCCCCAAAGCGCAGCTTATCGGCGTTCGTGTCATAAAACACCGAGTACACCTGCCCGCTGGCGGCGTCGATCTCAACGCAGATGGCCGCATTCAGCAGCGAATCATCGTAGATGTAATCGCCCAGCAGCTCGCGCAGCAGTTCATTGTCGCTGTCGGCATCTGTTACTTTATCATAATACAGGGCATAGATATTTTTGTTCAGCTCATCGGCCTTCTGCGCGGCGGGGTCAAAATGCGCGCCTGCCTGACCGTTCAACAGCACCTTCTGGCGGAAATCGTCCAGTTCGCCCGCTGTGTCCCTGCGGGTCAGGGCGATCTGCGCGGTCTGGAAAAGGGTGCGGGCGTTCGCCTCGTTCTTCTCAAACCGGGCCAGACGGGTATAGGCGATCAGGCCGCCCCCCACAAGGGCCGCCAAAATTGCCATGATCGCCAGCACAACCATAAGCTCCACCATCGTGAAGCCGCTGCTTCTGCGCGTTTTCTTGTTGCAATGCACCATAGATGCTCCCGTTTATATCACGGCATTGCCGCATATTCCCGCCCGGCAGACGCCGTAGCGGCCGTTGGAATTTGCGGCAGCGCCCTGCAAATTTGTACAGTAAGGCATAATAAGACTATATATGATAGTATTATACTCGGTTTGTGATCTTTTCGCAACAAGTGTGGTGAGATTTCGACAAATTTACACCAAATATAGTGTTCTATACGGGCGGCACATACTATTTTGACAGATTTTGTGTTACATTCCAACAATAATGTGGGATTTTTTCGTGAAATTTCTTGCAAATACAGCCTTTGCAGGGTATACTGGTTAGTGTGTTATATATAGAAGTAGAGGAAGTGAAACCATGCTGGCAGCACGACTGGGTGCCTGGCTGCGCAACACCGGGGAAAAATGGGCCAGGACCTCCTTTGCTGAAAAGCTGGCCCTGCTGCTGGCATTGCTCGCTGTGATCTATACCGTTGTGACCGGCGCGGCCGAGCTGCGCTATCAGGCCCGCGCGCGGGAGGCGCTGGCCCAGGTCAAGGCGGCGCGGCTGGCCGCCGGGGCCGTGTCCGCGCAGTGCTATTCCACCGGGCGCACCTTTGCCGACCAGACCACCGCAGACGGCTTTGCCGACGGCGTGGCTGAGGAGATCGAGGCACTGGGCGCACTGCCCGGCAGCGTGTGCCTTCTGCAGGTGGCGGACAACGGCTACACCGTGCAGCGGCTGCTCTATCAGGAAAACAGCATCTTCGCCGTCTATGACGCTGCCGAGGGCTACCGTGTCTTCCGCGCGGAGGACCGCCTGCATTACCTGACGGAGGCGAGCCATGCTGCTGCTTGAGTGCCTTTTGGATCTGATCCGTTTTTTGCTGGGCGCGGCGCTGTTCAGCTTTATGAATGTCGTGGCCTGGCGGCTGCCTCGGGGCATGGATCCCCTGCAGGGGCGCAGCGTATGCCCGCAGTGCGGCCATACGCTGGGCGTGCCCGACCTTGTGCCGGTTTTCAGCTGGCTGTTTCTGCGCGGGCGGTGCCGCCACTGCGGCGCGCGCATCCCGGTGCGGTATTTTCTGGTCGAGGTGCTGGGCGGCGTGCTGGCGCTGGGCTGCACCCGGCGCTTCGGCACCGCGCTCAGCCTGACGCAGGGGCTATTCGGCATGAGCTGGGCGGCGCTCACCGCGCTGGCGGTCTGCGGCATTTTGCTGAGCGTCGCGCTCATTGACGCCGAAACACAGCTTATCCCCGACCGGCTCAATCTCGCGTTGGCGGTCTGCGGCGTTGTAGGGACGCTGCTCTCCCCCGCCGGGTGGCTGCCCCACCTGCTCGGGGCGTTCTGCGTCAGCGTGCCGATGCTTTTGCTCTGCCTTGCCATTGACGGCGCGTTCGGCGGCGGCGACATCAAGCTGATGGCGGCCGCCGGGCTGTTTCTCGGCTGGCAGAACACGCTGCTGGCGATGTTTCTGGGCATTCTGGGCGGCGGCCTTTACGGCATCTGGCTGCTGGCCGCCAAAAGGGCCGACAAAAAGGACCACTTTGCCTTCGGCCCGTTTTTATGTGTGGGCATCGTCATTGCCATGCTTTTCGGCGAGCCGATCCTGCAATGGTACTGCGCGTTTTTGTAAGGCCCAGCGCCCGCCTGATTTTACTATCCGTTCGGAGGTTTCTCCCCTATGCCACAATTTCGTTATACTGCGACCAACGCTCAGGGCAAAACTGTCCGCGGCATGGCTGACGCCCCCAGTGAGGAGGCGCTCTACACCAAGCTGCGCGATGACGGCCTGTACATGAGCGAGGCGCTGCAGACCAAGCGCGTCCGCAGCACCTTCCGCCCGTTAAAGACCGCCGTGCTGGCGGATTTCTGCCGCAATCTGGGCACCCTGCTGACCGCCGGTGTGCCGCTGGTGCGTGCCTTCCGCATCATGGCGGATGAGCGCAGCATCGACCCGCAGCAGCGCGCCCTGTACGAGGCCGTGCTGGGCGAGCTGCGCAAGGGCATCCCGCTGTCCGATGCGATGGAGTCCTGCGCACCGGCGTTCCCGAACCTGCTGCTGGCGATGATCCGCAGCGCCGAGGGCACCGGCAGCATCGACCACGCCTGCACCCGGATGGCCACCTACTATGAGCGCGAGCATAAGATGAACCAGCAGGTCGGCAACAGCATGATGTACCCGCTCATCCTCTGCGTGCTGATCGTGGCGGTCATTGCGATTCTGATGACCTTTGTGCTGCCCCAGTTCAAGCCGATGTTTGACCAGATGGAAAAGCTGCCCTTCCTGACGCAGCTTCTGTTTGATGCCAGCGACTTTGTGGGCGCCAACTGGCCGCTGCTGCTTGTGGCGCTGGCGCTGATCTTCTTCGGCTTCAAACTGCTTTTGGCCCAGCCCCGCATCCGCCGCCAGTGGGACCGCTTTATCCTGCATGCGCCGGTCGTGGGCGTGCTGAACCGCAAGATCTGCACCGCCCGCTTTGCCAGCACCCTGTCCAACCTGTACGGCAGCGGTGTGCCCATCATCACAACGCTGGGCGCTGCGCGCGATTCGATCGGCAACCGCTGGATCGAAAGTCAGTTCGGCACGGCGCTGGACAGCATCCGCGCCGGCCACAGCCTGTCGCAGTCCATCGCCGCGATCGATGGCTTTGAGGTCAAACTGGCCTCCTCCATCGCCGTTGGCGAGGAGACCGGCAAGCTGGACAGTCTGCTGGCCACGATCAGCGAGACGCTCGACTACGAGGCCGAGATGGCCACCAAGCGCCTTGTCACCCTGCTGGAGCCTGTGATGATCGTCATCATGGGTCTGGTGGTCGGCGGCGTGGTGGCGGCTGTTATCGTGCCGATCTACCAGTCCTACGGCACCATCGGCGCATCGTCCGGTGCCATTTAAATTATATTCCGGAGGGTTCCTCATGGCATCACTTACCTCTTTATATCTGTGCAGCCGCACGGTGTACGCCGCGGTGGGCAGCCCCACTGCCAAGGGCGCACGGATCACCGCCGCCGCAGCAGCCCAGCTGCCCGAGGGCTGCCTGATCAACGGCATCATCACCAACGAGGCCGAGCTGACCGCTGCGCTGCAAGGCTTTTTTGCCGCCAACGAGCTGCCCACCCAGCGTGTGGCGCTGGCGGTGGGCGGCAGCCAGTTCAACCACCGGGTGCTGACCCTGCCCCGCATGAGTGAAAAGAAGCGCGCGGCCGTGCTGACGCGGGAGTTTTCCACCGGCGGCGCCGACGTGACTGCCCCGCTGGACGACTACATGCTGCTTTCCACCGACAAAAAGACCAAGGCCGACACGGTGCTGGCCACCCGCGTGGAGAGCGCGGTGATCGAAACTTACATCAACCTGGCCGCAGCCTGCGGGCTGAAGCTGTACAGCATCGACCTGGCGCTGGCCGGGCAGATCAAGCTGGTGCGCGCCACCCCGGAGCTTGCCGGCAAGAGCTTTGTAATGCTGCAATTTGACGGTGATTCGCTGATTGCAGGGCTGTACGAAAAGGGGCAGTACAAATACTCCACCCGCAGCCGGTTGTTCAATCCCCGCGGGACCGAGGCTTCGGGCACCGAGATCGGGCAGAAGCTTTCCGGTTTGATCCAGTTCCAGACCGCTGCCAAGAGCGAGCACCCCATTAAGGCCGTTTATTTCGGCGGCAGAACCGCCGCTGACTTGGCTGTCTGTACGCCGGCTTGCCGGGGTTTGCAGTTGGAGAGCGCCGCCTACCCCCGCACCCCCAACATCAAGCTGCCGGACCATGTAAAGCTGGCCGACATCGCCCTGGCCGCCGGGAACCTGATTGCCCGGTGACGCGGTGCGGAATTGTCCCGGGGCCGCGCCCCGGCTCTCCC
>OGGB01001992.1_pt1 | contig 12552 bp, 12 predicted proteins | sample 1571111 | NCBI WGS metagenome assembly OGGB01 (sample SAMEA2582067, study PRJEB24529) | metagenome | biome: Human gut stool | place: China | collected 2011
GCATCAGCTCGGGGGTCTCGTCGCAGGCATAACCGAACATCATGCCCTGATCGCCTGCACCGCCCACCTGATCGTTGGTGCCCAGTGCAATATCGGGGCTCTGGCCGTCAATGTTGGAGATGACGGCGCAGGTGTCGGCGTCAAAGCCGAACTTTGCGCGGGTGTAGCCGATATCTGCCACCACCTCGCGGACGACCTTCTGGAAGTCCACATAGCAGCTGGTGGTGATCTCGCCCATAATGTGCACAAGGCCGGTGGATGCGCAGGTCTCGCAGGCCACGCGGGCATCAGGGTCGTGGGTCAGGATCTCGTCCAGAATCGCATCAGAGATCTGGTCGCAGATCTTGTCAGGATGTCCCTCGGTAACGGACTCCGAAGTAAACAGGTGTCTAGCCATTTTTTGCCTCCTAAATGTTGCAGTTGCTTGTATTTACCATTCCATCAAGTTTGTTCTGAAAAATAAAAGCGCTCAGAGCCGAAAGCTCTGAGCGTTGCACTCTTATCTTCCGGTTTCCCGCAGGATTTGGCACCTTACGCTCTCGCGCAGGTTGTCGGGCTTCACAGGGCCTGTCCCCTCAGCCGCTCTTGATAAGTCGGTATTCAATTGGTACGCTCCATATTCTATCATTGCAGCGTCAGATTGTCAAGATAAGTCTCACTTATTTTAGACATTCCTTTTAAATTGATGGAGCATTTCCCTGCTCCGGTGCGGCATGGCCGTCCCGGGCGGCGTGGAAAGCGCGTTTTTCCGCATACATCCGCTGGTCCAGCTCCACCAGAAACTTTTCCACGCTGCCGCCCTCGTACTTTGCCACACCGGTGGAGAAGGACAGCTGAAAGCTGCCCGCCGGGGCGGTAGCGTTATAGTGCTGCACCCGCCGCTCGATGGCGGTGCAGGTCTTATCCAGCAGCTCCTCCGAGCCGTGCCGGATCAGCACCATGAACTCATCGCCGCTCATGCGGATGGCTACCGAGTTTGCCACCAGCGCCCCGGACAGGATGTGTCCGATCTCCTGAATGGCGCGGTCGCCCTCGGCGTGACCATAGGTATCGTTGATCTCCTTGAAGCAGTTCACGTCCATCATGATGCCGTAAACGTCCTTCTCCTGTGTGGCGTAGATGCGCTCCAGACAGTAGTTCATGTACTTGCGCCAAAACAGGCCGGACAGTTCATCGGTATAGCCGCGCAGGCTGCGGGTCTGACTGTCCACAAGCACAAAAGCGATGGCTACCGAAAGCCAGCCAAAGGCCATGCCGTAAAATGCGCCCTGCAGCAGCGTGCCCACCGCACAGGTGACCACGAAGTAGTACACCGGAAAAAATTCCACCGTAATGCCATCGCGCTTGGCCTTATGCACCTGCCACACGCTCTCGGCATAATAGCCGAACAGCAGAAGATACAGCAAAATGTTCAGCGGACCGCGGCGGTAAAGGTTGTCCGCCGAAATGGAAAAGATCCACCCCGTGCCAAAAAGGTTTGCCAGCAGCAACAGCAGAACCGCCAGCAGCGGCGCGCCCAGCAGCAGATGCCTTTTGCGCAGGCGTCCGGTGCTGCGGTAGACCCGGAAGTCCACATATAAGCACCACGCATAGCCCACGCTCACGGTAGCGCCGGTGCAGACGGTGTTGGTCAGGTACAGCCAGAACCGGCTTGCCGCGCCGGGCACGCCGTCCAGCAGAAAGCTGATTGTCTCTGTTGCCTGTGCCAGCAGCGTCACCACCAGAATCCGGCAGAACAGCTCTGTTCCCACGCTGTTTTTACTTTCGCCGCGCACCCGCAATAAAAGCAGAAAGCTTACCAGCACCGCCCCTGTGCCATTGGCCACAAGGATCTCGGGTATATTCATTGCGTTTCCTCCTCTGCCCGCCTTACCCCATAAAGCGGGCAGCCTCCTGTTTTATACAGTATCTATCTTATTATACACCCTGCTGCACCCTGCTTGCAAGGCTTGGACGCAAAAAAGGCCGCTGCACGGCAATTTGTGCAGCAGCCCTTGAGAAATCATCCTTTGCAGTTCAGCCAAGCCCGGAGCTTCGCCGAAATACTTTTTTGCAGAAAGCTTAGTAGCCCTTTGCCTGCTCGCCGTTCAAAATCTTGACAGCGCGGGAGGTGCCCAGACGGTCAGCGCCCAGTGCAAGGAAGGTCTCCATATCCTCCACGGTGGAAATGCCGCCGGCAGCCTTGACCTTGCAGCGGCCACGCACGCCCTTGACCATCAGCTCCACATCGTGGAAGTTGGCGCCTGCGGTGGAAAAGCCGGTGCTGGTCTTGATGTAGTCGGCACCGGCCTCGCAGACGATGTCGCACATCTTTTCCTTTTCTTCCTCGGTCAGCAGGCAGGTCTCGATGATGACCTTCAGAATCTTATCGCCCACAGCCTGCTTCACGGCACGGATATCCTCGCGGACAGCATCGTACTCCTTGTTCTTCAGGCGGCCGATGTTGATGACCATATCCACCTCGGCTGCACCGTTCTCGATGGCAGTCTTGGCTTCAAAGGCCTTGCTGGCGGTATCCATAGCACCCAGAGGGAAGCCTACCACGCAGCACACGGGGATGCGGCCTGCCATATACTCCACAGCCTGCTTGACGTAGCAGGTGTTGATGCAGACGGATGCGGTGTGGTTTGCAATGGCTTCGTCACACAGCTGCTGGATCTGGGGCCAGGTAGCCTCCGGCTTCAGCAGGGTATGATCGACATGGGACAGGATCTCTTCGCGGTTCATGCTCGTTCCTCCGTTGTTTTACTTGCTGGCACGGCGCACCTTTGCCATGCCCACAGCGCTGAGTGCGATCGCAGTCACCGATGCTGTTGCACCAATGATGCCCAGCACAAGACCAGAGACCAGGAATGCGAAACCTTTCAGACCACGTTTCATAATACCGTACCTCCTAAGATGATTTGATTTGAAAACCTTCTCCGGCGCCACCGGGGAGGGTCTTGCTTACTTTTTCTTAAAGATGATCAGCTTGCTGAACACATAGTTCAGCACCACGACCACCACGTTGGAGAATACCTTGACGCACAGCCCCCAGATCTCCTGCGCGGTGATGCGGGTGGTGACAAAAACGGCTGTCGGGCCGTCTGCGCCGCCAATGATGGCAACGCCCGCTACTGATGCTGCTGCCGAAGCCGCCGCGCCGGTGTAGCTGCCCGATACTGTCAGGAAGCTGCCGAACAGGCTTTCCATCAGCGCCGCGCCCTGCGCCGCCAGCAGGTTGCCGCCCACGATCATGATAACGGCATCCAGCACCATGGTGCCCAGACGGCAGGTGACAAAGGTGCCGAACTCCTTGGCCATGGCTTTGCCGGTGGTCTTGCTGCGGAACACGAACGCGCGGTTGGTGCAGTAGGCAAACAGGATACACAAGGCGTTATCCAGCACATTGCCCCAGCTGTTGGCGGCGGTATAGCCGAACAGCCGGCTGAACAGCGCGTACAGCAGGATGTTCAGCAGGGTGGTCAGCACGCCAAAGATCAGGTAACTGAGCACTTCCCAGTGCTTTTTGAAAAACTTTATCATGGCTTTGTTAACAAAAACAGCCCCGCCGCCGTTCTCCCGGCAACGGGGCTGCAAATCGCATTGTGTCAGAAGCTATGCTTTTGCACGAAGGGCTGATTACTCAGCGTCGTTGTTCAGCAGAGCCTTCATGGACAGGCTGATGCGCTTCTTGTCGAAGTCAACATCCAGCAGCTTCACATCGACCATATCGCCGACCTTCAGTGCGTCGGAGACCTTCTCAACGCGGTCATTGCTGATCTCGCTGATGTGGACCAGACCGTCAACACCCGGCAGGATGCGGACGAATGCACCAAACTTGGTCAGAGAAACGACCGGAGCGTGGAAGGTGCTGCCGATGGGGTAGTTGTTCTTCAGCTGCTCCCAGGGGTTGTCCTCGGACTTCTTGTAGCCCAGAGAAACCTTGTGGTTCTCGGTGTCGATGTCCTTGACATACACTTCGATGGTGTCACCAACGGAGACGACCTCGGAGGGGTGCTTGATGCGGTTCCAGCTCAGCTCGCTGATGTGGCACAGGCCGTCGACACCACCGATGTCAACGAATGCACCATAAGAGGTCAGGCTCTTGACAACGCCGGTGTAGGTCTTGCCCACCTCAACGTTTGCCCAGAACTCCTCGCGCTTAGCCTTGTTCTGCTCAGCGGTCACCTTGTTGATGCTGCCCACGATCTTGCGGCCAGAGCACTCGGTGACGACCAGCTGAACGTGCTGGCCGACCAGAGCAGTGTAGTCCTCATCGCGGCGCATAGTGGCCTGAGAACGGGGAACGAACACCTTGACGCCCTTGACGTTGACGACAACGCCGCCCTTATTGAACTCGGTAACATCGCCCTCGACGACTTCACCGGATTCTGCTGCCTTGGCGATCTCTTCCATGCCCTTGCGAGATGCGAGCTTCTTGCGGGAGAGCTGGATGACGCCATCCTGATCCATAACCTTCTCGACGATGAGGTCCAGCTCATCGCCAACTTTCACCAGGTCCTCGACCTTGGCGGAGGAATCATCGGTCAGCTCGCTCAGCTTGACAAAGCCGGTCTGCTTCGCACCGATATCCACCTGGATCTCGTTGGCAGAGATGCTGGTCACGATTCCTTTCACAATACTGCCTGCATGAACCCGCTTTTCTTCGGATGCGTTCAGCATCTCCTCAAAGCTCATGCTGTCATTGATTTCTGCGCTCATACTGTTAAGTACCTCCTCAATAATAGACGATGGCGTTGAAGCCCCGGCTGTGACGCCCGCCGTCTTTACATCTGCAAACCATTCCGGCCGAAGTTCGCTCGCTGTCTCGACCGTTACGGCACGCGTGTGTTTTGCGGCGACCTGTACCAGCTTTTGGGTATTGGAAGAATGATGACCGCCAATGACAACAATGATGTCGCATTGTTGGCTGAGGTCTTCCGCTTCCTGTTGCCTCGCCCACGTCGCATTACATATTGTATCAAAAATTCGGGCGTTTGTATAGGCTTTTTTGAGAAACTCCGAACTTTCTTTCCATTTTGTTACCTGAAATGTGGTCTGTGCAACTGCAAAAAGGGGTTTTTGGGGGTCAGAAGGGCCGTTCCACGCCTCCAATTCGGCTAAATCGGCAAAAACGAACACCTCGCCCCGGGTGTGTCCCACGATGCCCTGCACCTCCGGGTGGGTCTTATCACCCGCCACCAGCAGCACCGCGCCCTCTTTTTCGGCCTGTGCGGCAATGCGCTGGATCTTCTGCACAAAGGGACAGGTGGCGTCGTGGTAAGGGATGCCGCGCGACTCCAGCTCGTCGTAGATGCTGCGGGGCACCCCATGGCTGCGGATGACCACCTCGCACCCGGCAGGCACATCCTGCACGGTGTTTACCACCTGTGCACCCTTGCGCCGCATATCCTCCACCGCCTGTGGGTTGTGGATCAGCGGGCCCAGCGTTGCTACCCTGTGCCCCTCGTCCAGCAGCTTATAGGTCAGTTCCACGGCACGGTTCACGCCGAAGCAGAATCCCGCCGTTTTAGCCAAACGGATCTCCATTTTTTACGCTCCCATCTTTTCCCATGCTTCCAGCAATGCCTGCTTGTTGGCACGGAGTTTTTTGGTGTCCCGGCGGCTTTCCATGGCAAACTGTGCTGCGGGCATCGGCTCGCCGTAGATCACCCGCACCCTGCAGAACAGGTGCATTTTTCCGTCCGGGGTGTCGTAGAAGATGCGGCAGGGCACAACGTCCACCCCGGCTTCGGCGGCAATGACAAAAAGACCGCTCTTGGGGGGCAGCAGTTTGCCCTCCTTTTCGCGGGTGCCCTCCGGGAAGATGAGCAGTGTTCTGCCCTGCTTGCAGGCTTCCACCGTCTGCGTGATGACCGCCATCTCGTCCTTGGTGCCGCGGACGCACACGCCGCCGCAGCAGCGGAAGAACCATGTCAGAAAGGCGTTGATCTCGAACAGTTCCTTTTTGGCGAACACCACCATCCGCCTGCCCCAGCGGGTGACAACGATGAACACCGGGTCGATAGCAGATACATGGGTTGGCGCAAGGATATAGCCCTTCGTCTGCACTTTTTTCAGGTTTTCGCGCCCCTCCACCCGGATGCGGAAGCCGATGTGCCACACAAGCCACGCAAGGGGCACCAGAATATAATATAGTACCATTTTCTATTCCTGTCCTGTTTGTTTTATCCGCCGATCTTCTTGGCAATGATCTGCTTCATGGCGTCAAGGCTCTGCTCAAAGTCCAGTTCCGAGGTATCCAGCAGCACGGCGTCCTCCGCCTGCTTCAGCGGGGCGGCGGCGCGGTGGGTGTCCTGATAGTCCCGCTGCTTCACGTCTGCCAGCACTTCCTCGTAGGGAGTGTCGATGCCCTTGGCCTGATACTCCTTCCAGCGGCGGGTGGCGCGTGCCTCCGGGCTGGCAGTCAGGAAGATCTTCACCGTAGCGTCCGGCAGCACCACCGTGCCGATGTCCCGGCCATCCATCAGCACATCCTGCTTTTTGGCCATGCTGCGCTGCAAGTCCAGCAGAAATGCCCGCACGGCGGGGTTTGCACCCACGGCAGAGGCTGCCATACCCGCCTGCTCGGTGCGGATGGCGGTGCTCACGTCCTCGTCCTTCAAGTAGATGTGCTGCTCGCCCGCAATGGAGGCCAGCCGCAGCTCGATTTCCGGCAGCAGGGCATCCACTGTCGCGTTGTCCTTGGGATCCTTGCCCGCGCGCAGGGCGTATAGGCCGATGGCGCGGTACATTGCACCGGTGTCCACATAGATATAGCCCAGCTCTGCCGCCAGACGGCGTGCCAGAGTGGATTTGCCTGCACCCGCAGGCCCATCGATCGCAACAGATACCATGATATGTTCTCCTTATTTATATATATAGTACACAGCAGAATGGACTGCGCTGTTTTTTACAGGTTATTCGCAAAGCTCTGCGCGGTGCAGAAAGCAATTTGCAGATTGTAGCCGCCGGTGTAGGCGTCCACGTCCAGCACCTCGCCCGCAAAGTACAGCCCCAGTGCCTTTTTGCTCTGCATACTCTTGGGGTCTACCTCCCGCACCGATACGCCGCCGCTGGTGATGACTGCATGGGCAAGGTCGCCCCGGGCGTCAATGGACACCTGCCAGTGCTTGACCAGCTGCACCAGTTCCCGCTTCTGCTCCCGGGTGATCTGGTTTGCCTTGGTGGCGGGGTCGATGCCCCAGCGCGCCACCATCACCGGCTGCATACTGGAGGGCAGCAGCTTGACCAGCGCCCCCTGCGCTGCGTGGTTTGCCAGCAGGGCAAAGTCCCGGGTGATGCGGTCGTACAGCTGCTCCTCGCTCAGTGCGGGCTTCATGTCGATCTCCGCGATGTACCTGTGCTTTTTCATGTCCCCCAGATGGCTGGACGCGCTCAGGGTCAGCGGCCCGCTGATGCCAAAGTGGGTAAACAGCATCTCGCCCTGCTCGTCAAAGATGGCCTTGCCGTCCTCCAGCAGGGTCAGGGTGACGTTTTTCAGTGCCAGACCCATCATCTTTTTGCAGTCCGGGTCCCGGCTGACAAGGCTGACCAGACTGGGCACCGGCTCCACAAGGGTGTGCCCCGCCTGCTGCGCCAGCTTGTAGCCATCGCCGGTAGAGCCGGTGGTGGGGTAGCTCACGCCGCCGGTGGCTACCAGCACCGCGTCCGCCCGGTACTCCCTGCCGGAAGTGCCCCGCACGCCCACGCAGCGCAGCGCCGGGCCTGCCTTTTTCTTTTTGGGGTGGCGCGGGTTTTCCTGTGCCGCCGGGGCGGGCTCTGCCTCGGGCACGACCTCCTCCAGCAGCAGCTTTTTTGCGCCGTCGTAGACGATGTCGGCGTCCTGCGCATAGCGCAGCAGCGCCTGCCGGATCTCCTCGGCCTTATCCGATACCGGGAACACCCGGCGGCCGCGCTCCACCTTCAGCTCCACGCCAAGGCCTTCGAACAGCTCCATGGTCTTTGCCGGGGGGAACGCGCCCAGCGAGGAGTACAAAAAGCGCGGGTTCGTGCGCACATGGCGCAAAAATTCCTCTGCCGGGCAGTCGTTGGTCACGTTGCAGCGTCCCTTGCCGGTGACAAGGATCTTCTGCCCGGGCTTCTCGGTATGCTCCAGCACCGTTACCTGATGTCCCTGCCGCACGGCGGCACCCGCCGCCATCAGTCCGGCTGCCCCGGCTCCCACGATCAAAACCCTTGCCATCTGTCATCCTCCCAAAATCGCCTGTTGATTCTATTGTATCATACCAGAAACCCCGCACAAAAGCAATGCAGCGCCGCAGGAAATGAATGGATTTTCGGTTCCATGCCCTCTTGACAAAGCCGCCGGGCTGCGGTATTCTTTTTACAGACCGTCAGTTTGTAAAAAAGGAGCATCTGCCATGCCGCGCAACAAATACCCAGAACAGACCGTGGAAAAGATCTTAGACGCCGCTGCCCTGCTCTTCACCCAGAAGGGCTACCAGAATACCACCCTGCAGGACATCATTGATGCCACAAAGCTTTCCAAAGGGGCGGTGTACCATCACTTCCGCTCCAAGGAGGAGATCGCGCAGCGCGTCGGTGACCGTTTGGGCGACCAGATGTGGGAGCCGCTGCGCCATATCCGGGACGACCCGTCCCTGACCGGGCTGCAAAAGCTGCAGGCGGTGTTTGCAGCATCCTTTGCCGGGCAGCGGCAGCAGCAGATCGCGCAGACCTTGCCGCACCTGTGCAGCAACCCGCAGTTCCTTGCCATGGAACTGACCAACATTGAAGCGCATCTGGCCCCGGAATGTATTGCACCCATGATCCGGCAGGGCATGGCGGACGGCTCCATCCACACCGCCGATGCCAATGCGCTGGCGGAAGCGCTGTTCGTGCTGGCAGACATCTGGCTTTCCCCCCAGACGCGCCCCACCACGCCGGCCCAGCAGCGGGCGCGGAACCTCGTGTTTCAGCAAATGACCCATGCGCTTGGGCTGGATCTTTTGACGGATGCACAGGCCGAACAGCTGGTGCAGCTGTGCACACCGGTCAAAGACTGAATTTTCCGGGCGGAACGCTCCGCCCTTTTTTATACGTAGATACAGACCAACGGTTTGTAAATAAAAAACAGGAGGTTCCCATGAACACTTTTTTCCTCATCGTCCTCGGGCAGATCATCTCCCTGTTCGGCAATGCGGCCCTGCGGTTTGCGCTGCCGCTGTATCTGCTGCGGCAGACCGGTTCTGCTGCGCTGTACGGCGGCATCACCGCGCTGGCTATGCTGCCTGCTCTGGCCGGAATGCTGACCGGCGGCGCGCTGGCAGACCGCTGCCGTAAAGTCCGCCTGATGGCGCTGCTGGATCTGGTAACCGCCGGTATTTCGGCGGCAGCCGCTGCCGGGTTGCCGCATCTACCCCTGCTTCCGCTGATCCTGACCGTGCTGGGCAGTCTGTACGCCATTCAGGGGCTTTACCAGCCTGTAGTACGCGCCTGTCTGCCCCTGCTGCTGAACGGCACCCAGCTGCTGCGCGGCAACGCGGTCATTCAGCTGGTGGATACCGTGGACGAGCTTCTCGGTCCCCTGCTGGGTGCTGTTCTGCTGGAGCACCTCGGCATCCGTGGTCTGCTGGCGCTCTGCGGCGGCTGCTTTGCACTTTCCGCCGGGATGGAGCTCTGCCTGCGCATCCCACAGGATGTCCCCCGGGACACAAAGCTCTCCGTCCGTTCTCTGTGGACCGACCTGCGGGAAAGTGCGCGGTTTCTCACCGGGCAGGCTGCGGTGCTGCGGCTAGCTGCCGCTATGGCGGCTGTAAACCTGCTGGAAGTCCCTGCCCTCACCGTGGGTGTTCCGGTGCTGGCGGTGCAGACTTTGCAGAAAAGTGATGCCTCCCTTGGTCTTGTGCAGGCGGTGCTGAGCGCAGGCGGCATTTTAGGCGGCGTGCTGGCGGGAACCGTCTTTGTCCGGCATCCCATCCGCAGCGGCACAGGTCTTTTGCTGGCGCTCAGCGGCGTGTGCGCCGCGCTGGGTCTTGCCCTCCGGGTGCCCACGCTCCAGTTCGGCAGCATTCTGGTGCTGGGTGCCGTGTTTATGGCCGTGGCGGCACTGTTCAACGTGTGGTTCTTTGCGCAGCTGCAAATGCTAGTACCGCAGGCACAGCTGGGCAAGACGACCGCCTGCATCTCCGTGCTGGCCTGCCTGACCCAGCCCATCGGGCAGGCAACCTATGGCAGTGCCTTCCAGCACTGGGCTGCGCACCCGGCAGATGTCCTGCTGGCAGCCGGGGTGCTTTCGGCGCTGGTTCTCTGGCTGCTGCAAACGCGCCGTACCGCCTGACGCAGCAAAAAAGGAGCCGCTGCTGCAGCCCCTTTTATGGTTTGCTTACTCCGGCAGCTTTGCCGGGTCGAGGTAAGCTTCGCCCTGCTTTACCTCCACATGGATGTGGCTCTCCTCGGCGCACTCGCAGCCGACCGTGCCCACCGCACCAAGCTTCTGCCCGGCGGTCACTGTTTCCCCGGCCTTAACGGCAGGGTCAGCCACACCGCACAGCCGCCAAAGGCGACCAGCGGCATCTTCCAGCACCACCACGGTGCCCCAGTTGCCCTCTGCCCCGGCAGAGACCACCTTGCCCGCCACAGGCGCCGCTACCGCAGCACCCTGCGTGCAGGCATAGTCCACACCGTTGTGGGTGCGCCAGTCCCCAAGGGTCTTGTTATACACCAGCTCATCGCCGCTGAAGGCGTTGAGCACGCGCCCCGGCATAGAGGGCGCGGCGGCAGGCTGCGCCGAACTGCTGGCAGGCGAGGATGCGCCTTGCAGTGCCGAGGGTTCGCGCAGCGAACCAGAGCCAGACTGCGCACCAGAGGACGCCCCAGAGGGCGTCTGCTGTGGCACATCTGCCTTGCTGTTTGCAACGTCGGTCACGGGCTGCTGCCATGTGGTGTCCTCCTGTGCGTCCCAGTCCGGTTCTGTTTCCGGGGTGGTCTGTTGGGTGGTGCCGGGGGCGTTCAGCCCATCCAGACTTTTTTGCAGTTCTGCCCGCAGGGCGCGCACCGCCCACACCCCCGCCGCAGCCGCAGCCAGCAGGCTTGCGGTCAGCAGCAGAGCAAAGCCCTTGCCGTGCAGAAATTTTTTGATCTGCTCCATGCTTGTTACTCCCATCTGTCCGTTTTGTGTACGGGGTCTTTTTCTGGGTTTAGTGTGGGACAGCGGCGGGCAGTTTATACAAAGGGATAAAAAAGACAGCGAAAAATAAATCAGCCAAGCCCACGGGCTTGGCTGATTTACAGATCATAAAGTTCTTTCTGCGCTTAGTCGCGGCGACGGCTGTTCAGACCCAGCAGACGCACCACATACAAGAAGATGTTGATGAAGTCCAGATACAACGTCAGTGCACCGTAGATGGAAGCCTTTTCCGCCAGCTCGCTGTCCCCTGCGTAGTAGGAGTACATCTGGCTCAGCTTCTGGGTGTCGTAGGCGGTCAGCAGCATGAACACCACCAGACCGATGCCGGAATACAGCACCGTGCTCATAAAGCCCATGCCGAACAGCACACCGACGAAACCGGTGATAAGCAGCGCAAACAGCGCCATCATCAGCTTGGGACCCCAGCTGGACAGATCCTTGTGGGTGGTGGTGCCGTAAACTGCCATCAGGCCGAAATACAGCGATGTGGCAAGGAAGGCCAGCACCAGCGTGCCCAGATCAAAGGCAAGGAAATAATAGCTCAGCACCATGCCGTTGAGCAGGGCGTAGCCTAAAAATACTCCTCTTGCCGCGCCCACGGACATATTCTGCACCCGGGCGCTCAGCACGAACACCAGCGCCAGCTCGGCAATGGTGAACAGCAGGTACAGCGAGTTGACCACATAGAACAGCGGGGTGGTGGCGGTGACAAACGCCGCCGCAAAGGTGATCAGCAGTCCCAGCGCCATCCAGCGGTAGGTGCGGGTCATATAATCAGCCGAGGTCATTGTAGGCTCTGCATAGCCACGGTTGTAATTGTTGTAACTCATCTGGGTTCCTCCAGTCTATTCTGCCGGAGCATTTCTCTCTTGCTCCGGTCTACGGAATATAGTATACTGCATAGAAATGAACGTTTCATGAAAAAGGCTGTGATATTGTATGTCCCTTGGACTTTATCTGCATATTCCCTACTGCTTTTCCAAATGCCGGTACTGCGATTTTTATTCCCACCCCGGGGAGCGGGGCGTGCCGGATGCTTATGTGGACGCGCTTCTGCGGGAGCTGCACCGCTTTGCGCCAAACGCGCCCCTGCGGCCGGATACCGTTTATTTCGGCGGCGGCACGCCCAGCCTGCTCACCCCGGCGCAGGCAGAGCGGCTCATCCGGGCAGCAGAGCCTGTGCCCGGTGCAGAGATCACCATGGAAGCAAACCCCGAGACCGTCACCGAGGAGAGCCTGCGGGGCTTCCGGGCGGCGGGGGTGAACCGCATCTCCTTCGGGGTGCAGTCTGCCCGGGACACCCAGCTGCGCACCCTTGGCCGTCCCCACAGCGCCAAGCAGGCGCGGGCAGCCTTTGCCGCCGCCCGGCGCGCCGGGTTCGAGAATATCAGCGGCGATATCATGCTGGCGCTGCCCCA
>OGGB01002009.1_pt1 | contig 12460 bp, 10 predicted proteins | sample 1571111 | NCBI WGS metagenome assembly OGGB01 (sample SAMEA2582067, study PRJEB24529) | metagenome | biome: Human gut stool | place: China | collected 2011
AGATGGGCGGCGTAGGCCTTGGGCTTGCGCTTGTACGGGAGATTGCCCTGCTGCATGGCGGCACCGTTACAGCTGAACCGGCTGATGGGCATGGGACGGTTTTCACAGTCACCCTGCCGATACAAGCTTGACAGCCGTCTGCAGTGCCTTATTTCTCTGCCAATTCTACCACCGGCTTTGCCTCACTGGCGGCGATGGCAGGCTGCAGCTTGTTTTCCAGCCCGGTCTTTTGCAGCATATTGATGACATGGTATTTTACGGTTGAAGGCTCCACACAAAGCACCTTGGCGCTCCCGCTGTAGGAAAGCCCGCGCACCAACAGGCGCAGCACGCGCATCTCGGCAGGGGTAAAGTCGCTGCTCATCGTCATGCCGATCTTTACGCTCGGCGGCATATCGGGGAAGATATGCGCCCCCTGCACAGTACTGCGCACGACCTGCATCAGGGTCCTTTCATCCCCGTCCTTATACCACAGGCTGTTTGCACCTGCCGCCTTGGCGCGCTTTAAAATTTCATGGTCGATCAGCGAGGTAACGACCACGATTTTGATGCCCGGGTGCGCCTTATGGATCTTTTCGGCGGCGGCCAGACCGTTTTCGCGGTGTTCGGTCTGCACATCCATCAGCACAAGGTCGATGTCCTCGGTATCGCACAGGATCGGAGCCTCTGCAGCACCGGGGATAGACACAGCAAGCTGATACCCGTCCTCGTTCTGAATATAGCTTTCAAGCAGGCTCCGGACCAGCTTTTGGTCCTCAACGATCATAACGCGTATCATAAATGCTCTCCTTATCGGGCAGGGTTACTTCCAGAACAAACACAGGCAGGGAGTGTACGGTTACCGTACCCCCTGCTTTTTCAATACGGCGGCGGAGCGAGGAAAGCCCGCCGCCTTCCTTTATCTCCGCTCTGGGCGGTGTGCCGTTGTTCGTGATGCAAAGGTGCCATGCCTGCAGCCGATGCTCGGAATCGGCGTACAATTCCGTGGCGCCCGCATGCCGCACAGCGTTGGAGGTACACTCCCGCAGGATCAGTGCGTAGAGCTCGCGGGTGGCGCGTGCCGCAGGGTACGCACCGCGCAGCTGTACGTCTGCGCCCAGAACAGCCGCCCGCCTTTGCATATAGCTCAGCGGATCCTCGGCAGCATCCTCCTGCCGGGCGCGGCATAGCAGGGAGATGGAGCTTTCCCACTGCGCGGCCTCGCTCTTGATCCGGGCAAGGTCATGCTCATGCCGCAGTGCGCGCCGTGCGGCAAGCAGGGTATGGCCGATGTCGTCATGCACCCGCATCTTCATTTTCAGGATTTCTTCCTCCCGCACAATGTCGGGCATATTGTCATATAAGCGCTTTGCGCGGCGGTTCGCGTCGGCAAGGCGCTCGTTTTCCTGCTGCAGTGCAGCATGCAATGCAGCCAGCTGGGTGACATCGGTAGCCATCACCTCGGTATACGGTATGCCGTATTTGTCCTGAACAGGGCGCACCGTGAAATGATATACCGTCCCGTCCGGGAATGCGTAGATGCGGGCGGCCTCATCTCGCAGCCGCACACCGCCGCCGGGACTGTGCAGCGCCTGCTCCAGGTCCGTAAGGGTCTGCAGATCGCGGCCGCAGAGGGCTGCGGAGATTTCCTGCATCCTGTGATTGATCAGGCGCAGCAGGCCGTTGCGGTCAAAGTAGCAGATGGCCGCCGGCAGCGTGTCAAAGCCTTCCTTGACAGCATTGCGGGAGATTCGGGAAATCATAGGCCGCCTCCTTCTGCCGGAAACATTGTGAAATACAAAAGCCCGTCATCATCCCGTTCAAGCTGCATCTGCGGCAGGCCGGGCAGCGCAGCTGGCGCATCGGTGCATTGAACGCTGCAGCGCAGCCCCCAGCCCTGCGCCGTATGCTCGGCGCAGAAAAGGATCTCCTGCAACCCCGGCAGGGTCGCTTCTATGATGGCTTCAAAGGCGTCATAGATCGCCACGGCGGACGCGGGGGAAATCTTTGCAGTGTCGGCAATCTGTACGGCGCAGCGTATATCACTCAGGCGCAGGCTCTCGGCTGATTCAAACAGGCTCAGCCGCAGCTCTGTGGTGTCAATATCCTCCGCCTTGTCACAGACAAAAACAAGGTTGCTGCGCCGCTTGATATAGGTTCCCAAAATGACGATGCGCTTCAGCAGTCGGCGGGCGGCATCGACATCGTCCGTGGCCTTGAGTGTGATCAGATATTCCTGTATCTGTGCCAGCTGGCGGGCTGTGACGGTCTCGATTTTGTCATACAGCCGGTTCTGCTCGCTCAGCTTCAGCCATTGTGCCTTCTGGGCTGTTTCCGCCTGTATGATGTCCCCGATGTCATGCAATTCCTCCTGCGTGAGGCGCAGCTCCTCCAGCAGTGCCACCAATTCGGTGATGTCCTCCTGCCAGAAAACATACCCTTTCCGGATCGGGTGGCCGTGAAGCTGGGTCGTGGCGTCCAACTGGACACTGCCGGTGAGCGCCTGACGCAGCTGCTCCTCGCGGAGCGGCGCTGCCTGCATCGAGCATTGCACAGGCACAAACGCCCGGTCCGTGATCAGACCCTTGGCCATAGATACCTCAAACAGCGTGGCATACCCCATGTTGGATTGGATCAGCCCGCACTGGATGCACGCCTCAAAGGTCGCTGTAAAGGTCAGGCATTGCACCACGGTCATATCACCGGCAATCGCATGCATCCACGGCACATTCAAAATATGCTTGTACAGTAAAGCATAGAGGGTGGCCAAAAAAATCGGCACAAGCGGCAACCAGAGGATGCGCTTTGTATGCGGAATACGGCAGCGCCGCACAAGGTACACCACCGTGAACACGGCACAGGAAAATATCCACAGCAGACAGAGGTAATATACGATCCGATAGGTGTAATCGGGGCTGCCCAGTACCTCCTGCCCGGGTGGGAACGCAAACGCAAGCTGATGGCAGTCGTTTGTCAGCACGAGGCTGAACAGCACCACCGGGAACACAAAGATCAGATGCCGATATTTGTACAGCGGACCGGACTGCCCACGATCCAAAAAGAAAAGCGTATAAAGTGCAAGGGTCGGGATCAGCAGCATCGGGATATAGTACGCATACCACAATCGCCGCAGCATCTCCGGTGTCTGGGCAAAGTCATAGCGGATCAGGCGTATATCCAGCCAGAACAGCATCAGGGCGGCAGCGCCCAGCAGGCAGCGGCGGGTCTGCGCGTGCAGGATACGCCACCAGACCGATACCGCCCATGAAAAGATCAGAATATTATACAGCACTGTGCGCCAAAAGCCGGAATACGGCATATAAAATGCCCGCATCAGGACAGCGCAGAGAATCACCCCTGCAACCGCAGCGGCTAAACACAGATTGCCAAGCCGTACCTTTGTCATAGCGCCTGTCCTTTCCCAAAAAGGGTATCGTGCTGTCTTTTTACAGTATTATTATGACGCAATCCGCCTTATTTTGCAATAGTGCTGAAAAAAAGCAGTAAAAAGCTCAAAAAACTATCCAAATGGTGGGGGCAGAAATCGTCCGATTCCTGTATGATGAAGGTGACAAATCGTATTCTTTGCAGGGAAGGAGGGCTGCGCCGTGCGGAGGATCGTTTTGGACGCGCAATACTCTGTGATGACGAGCGCATTGACAATGGCACTGAAACACGGCAGACCGGACTTTCAGGTGCAAAACGCTGGCCCTAAGACAAAGGATATTGTAAAGCTATGCCGTTCATGCAGGGCGGATGTCCTGCTGCTGGAGGTCTGCCCGCATCCGCCGCGCACCCTGCAGGACAGACTGCTGCTGGCAAACGACCTGCGGGATGTATGCCCGCACTGCAAAACGGTACTGCTTGTGGATGAGGCCGAATATCCCGAACTGGCCACCGCCGTGTGCCTGGCAAAAAAGGATCACATTGTCGATGATTTCGTCTACGCTTCCGTCTCGCCTGCCTATCTGAGCGCTATGATGGACACTTTATGACCAAAAGGAGGACAACTATGAAAAAAGTACAACGAACGCTCGCTGCCGCATTGGCAGCCATGATGCTTATGGCTTTGGCCGGTTGCTCCAAGGGGGATGTAACCAAAGAGGTCAATTCCGGCTTATCCGACCTGAAAGCGCAGGCCGCCGAACCGGCTGTTGAACCCCAGACGGAGACCCCGGCAGAGCCCAAGACCGACGCGGCATCCGAGCCTGCATCCGAACCTGCATCGGAGCCCGCTGCAGCGTCGGAGCCGGAAGCTGCTTCCGCTCCTGCGGACAATCCCGATTATCCATCGGCCGCTGGCCCGAACACCCAGACCCTGGAGGCATTCGGCACGGACTTTACGCTGGTGCTCAACGTGACCTGCCCCGACCAGGGCTGGTACAAGTCCGCGACCAGTTTCGGGGATCTCAAGCTGTTCCCGACCGATGACCCCAGCCATATCTTCTCCGGTGACCCGCGCATAACCTTTGAACTGAAAAGCGGTCTGGATAAGATCAACTACTATTACGACGACTTTGAAAATGTGGAGGAGCTTACCCCGCGCACCATCGGCGGCGTGGAGATGGCCGGACGCACCTACAAAAACGTGGGCATGTGGTGGACGGAATACTACGGCGAAATGCCCACCGGCGGCTGGCTGAGCATTAGAATCTCCGGCGTAGACATTGACCCCGGCACCGAGGGCGACGCCATTCTGAACAGCGTCACCTTTGGCTAAGCACAGGCAGTTTGCCGCACTCTCAACCGAAAGGCGGGTGAACCAACCATGAAAAAACGCTGTGCCGTACTATTGGCGGCGGCGATGCTGCTGTCTGCGGCAGGCTGCGCACAGGACAGCAAACAGCCCGAACCGACCGAACCGGCCGCAAGCGCTGTGAGCGAGACCTCCGCTGAAAATGTTGAAGCTACGGAGGAAACCCCGCAAAAGCCGCAGCCATCCCGCAGGTTTGATGATTCCCGCATCTCTACGCTGTATGATGTGGAATTCAGTTACACCGACCCCAACGGCAACAAGGACACCTATTTTTACGAGGTCCCGCAGATCGATGATGACACCGAGGGCGCAAGAAACATCAACGAGATGATTGGCTACCGCTTCGGCTATCTGGTAGAGCGCGCCGAGGATGCCCGCTCCCGCAATGATTTTATCGACACAAACTACATCATCTGGATAAGCACCTGGACCGGCCCGGTATTGAGCCTGCAGATCACAAGCGTTGACACAATGTACAACCGCGATGTGGGCGCCTACCATTACAACTTTGAAACCGGCAAGGAACTTTCCAACATCGAAATGCTCGAGTACCTTGGCTACACCGACAACGACCTGACCTTAAAAGCACTGCAGCGCGCCGTGGCCCAGCATTTCGATACCTACTACGGCGGCGACGACCCCACCTACGCATCCGAGCTTTGCAAGATGCGCGCACAGAGCCTGAACGGGCTGAGCGATGTATTTACCTACTTTGCCGTCTACCCCTACTACACAGGCGGTCTTATCGTCACCGTGCCGATGTACACCCTTGCCGGGGCCGGCATGATGTGGACGGACATAGATGTTTACCCCGACAAGCGGCAGGCCAGCGGCCAGATCCTGCACGGGCAGGATGAATGGTTTACCTGCGATGTGACTGCCACAGGCGAGGTGACGGTACGCGCCCTGACCGACTATGTTACCCCTGACGGTGCTATGACCTACCAAGCCATGAAGGAATGGTACGAATTGGGCGACAAGACCGAGTTCGCGGTCAGCGGCTGTTACGGCAACTATATAAAGATGCTGATGACCAGCATCGGGCAGGACTACGCCCCCTATGTTTTCCTTCTGACCGAGAACGGCAATGTCGAATACATTGATGTCATCAGCGGTGCACAGTGCGGCACCATGGTCAACGGCGGTCCGCTCTTCGGTATCAACGGAATTGTCCGGTTTGAGACCGGCACGGCCTACGATGCGGAGTACGGCGCCGAGTACACGACCGTGTACGGCGTTTCCCGCGATAACGAAAAATTCAACCTGATGGAGGCTGTCTGGAACACCGCCCCGCTGAGCATCCCGAGCATGATCGGCTCCTTTGTGAGTGAGGATACCGGCACCTGGTTTGAAATCTGCGAGGATCAGCCGAACTTCTATACCGGCGCATACGCCAACGGCCAGAGGATTCCGGCCACATGGGACAGCAGCATCTCCTACCTTGGTATGGATGACCGCGGCTGGATCTGCTCCGTTTCGCTGTTCCGTATGGATTCAGGGCGTACACAGCGCGAAACGCTGGCTATGATGCCCGATGATTACGGCGGCGTCAATGTAATGCACATCGGTGGGGAATCCCTGTTGAACCTGCCGCAGCAGGAAGCTGTATGGTTTGAAATGACACAGGAATAATCAAGAGTCTGAAATATTACTTTATAAAAGGAGGCAGACACTATGGCAACATGTACGCAATGTGGTGCCGAGTTAAAGCCCGGTACTAAATTCTGCGAGAATTGCGGTGCAAAAGTATCCGTACCGCACCCCGCCGCACAGCCCGCAGCTGTGCCCCAGCCCCCGGTTCAGCCGACTCAGGCTGCGCCGCAACCCCCGCAGCCTGTACAGACGCCCCCGCAGCCGCAGGCAGGCGGCGGCAATCCCTATGCAGGTGGCGCACCTGCCGCCCCGCAGCCCGGGACAAACGCAGCGAATCCTTACGCAGGCAATGCGTCCGGCACACCGCCGCAGACCGGCGCAGGCGCACCGATTTACGCCGGAAAAACGCCCCCGCCCGCGTCCACGCCGCCTGTCACGCCGCCACCCGGCGGCACGGGCGGCAACCCTTACGGCAATGTGGCCCCCGGCGGCAAGCCCAAGCGCCCCCGCGCACCAATGACCCCCAAGCGGATGATCCTGATCGCCATCCCGGTGATATTCCTGCTTATGATCATCGTAACAATGATCAGCGGCTCCATCCGCACCGGCAAGCCGAACGCCAGTGACCCGAATCAGGGCACCTGGGAAGCAGCCTACGCCGAGGTCGGCGGCTCCGTGACGCAGGTCGAGGATGCCTTCGGCAGCGGGTTCCTGATGGACCTGAATGACAAGGGCAAGTGCGTTGTAACGGTGGACGGCACCAAGTCCTATGGCAAGTGGACGCTGAACGGCGGGGTCTTCCAGCTGGATTGCGGCGGCCTGAGCTGCACCGGCACCCTGCAGGACGAAATCCTGACCCTGAACGATGTGCAGGGACAGGGCGTGACGCTCTACTTCGTCAAGTCCGGCAGCACCATGCAGCAGCCTCTGGACGGTGACAAGATGACGCAGGACGCCACCGCAGGCAGCGATACCGATGAGGGCATCTATGTGCTGGAATCCGCCTCCGACAGCGAGTACACTCTCTCCAAGGAGGAGCTTGCCCTCGTCGATATGGAGGACTTCTACATTGAGCTGCGTGCGGACGGCACCGGCGAAACCTACATGGAGGATTTTGTCACCTTCCAATGGAAGGACGGCAACTTCTACGCGCTGACCGACCCCAATACCCCGGCCATGACCTACACCCGCGAGGGTGACCTGCTGACCATTGAGTTTGACGGTATGACCATGGTCTTTAAGCGCAGCGACACCAAGCCTGAAATCGACCCCTCCATGCTGGACGGCGGCGATGACGAATATGACGGCCCGGATGAGCCTGACCCGCCCTACACCTACGACGACGGCAACACCTACGCTGATTTGGGCAACACCAACTGGTACGGCTGGTTCCGGATGGAAAACTACAAGAATGTACCGAACCGCGCCTACTTTGACACCGACACCTACGATTGCTGGGGTTACATCGGTGAGAGCGAGGACGGCAGCCACTACTTTGAGGTTTACCGTGACGGTATGCCCGATGACCCGGTCATCACGATGTGGGTCAATGTCTATGATGACCATATCGAGCCTATTCTGGACGGCTACGACTGGGTGCTTGACCAGAACATAACCAAGAGCGATGCGTATAAGTTCAACCTGTACCCGTATAACGACAGCATCTCGCTGTTCATGTATGACTACGAGGGCGCGGACGGCACGGCCTGTGCAATCAGCTTCTACATGAGGCTGGACGGCACCGAGTGGAACGAGGAGCTGGAGGAGCTGCCGCCCCGCTATGAGGAGTACAAGGCCGCCTTGGCCAACAAATAACGACCTGATTTATCTGTACAAAACGGGGCGGGTCCCGCCCCTGACATAGGAGGATCATTATGGGACTTATCAGAGCTGCAATGGGCGCTGCTGGCGGCGTTATGGCCGACCAGTGGAAGGAATACTTTTATTGTGAAGCCATGCCGGCTGACCTGTTGGCTACCCGCGGCTGGAAACGCCAGAGCGGACGCAGCGCCAACACAAAGGGCAGCGACAACATCATTACAAACGGCTCGATCGTGGCCGTTGCCGACGGCCAGTGTGCCATGATCGTCGAGCAGGGCAAGGTCGTGGATATGTGCGCCGAGCCGGGTGAGTACACCTACGATACTGGCAGCGCCCCCTCGCTCTTCAGCGGCGACCTGTCCGACTCGATCGGCGCAGTGTTCCAGAATATCGGCAAGCGCTTTACCTTCGGCGGCGAGGCCCCGATGGATCAGCGCATCTACTACTTCAACACCAAGGAGCTGGTGGGCAACAAGTACGGCACCCCCAGCCCGGTTCCCTTCCGCGTGGTCGACCAGCGCGCCGGCATCGATATCGACATTGCCATCCGCTGCTTTGGTGAGTACAGCTACCGCATCACCAACCCCATTTTGTTCTACACCAATGTCTGCGGCAATGTGGAAGAAGGCTACACCCGCGATGAAATCGACGGGCAGCTGAAATCCGAGCTGATGACCGCCCTGCAGCCCGCCTTTGCCAAGATCAGCGATATGGGCATCCGCTATTCCGCACTGCCCGGCCATACGATGGAGCTTGCCGAGGCCCTCAACGATGTGCTCTCCGCCAAGTGGGGCAAGCTGCGCGGCATTGAGATCGTATCCTTCGGTGTTTCCAGCGTGAAGGCCAGCGAGGAAGACGAGCAGATGCTCAAGGAAATGCAGCGCAACGCAGCCTTTATGGACCCGACCCGCGCCGCTGCGCATCTTGTCGGCGCACAGGCCAGCGCTATGCAGACCGCAGCCGGCAATCAGGGCGCAGGCCCCGCCATGGCTTTTATGGGCATGAATATGGCCGGTGCGGCAGGCGGCATGAACGCACAGGGGCTGTACCAGATGGGCGCCCAGCAGCAGGCCGCCGCACAGCCCGCCCCGGCCCCGGCAGCCGCTCCCGCAGGCTGGACCTGCAGCTGCGGCCAGACCGGCAACACCGGCAAATTCTGTGCCAACTGCGGCAACCCCAAGCCTGCCCCGGCACCCGCAGCCGGCAGCTGGGTATGCAGCTGCGGCACCTCCAACACCGGTAAGTTCTGCAGCAACTGCGGCAGCCCCAAGCCCGCACCGGCACCCGCCAAGTGCAGCCAGTGTGGTTGGACCCCGGTTGACCCGGCCCATCCGCCCAAGTTCTGCCCGGAGTGCGGTAAGCCGTTTGGCCAGTGATGCGCAAAAAAAGTGCTGCGGTGCTTTGCGCCGCAGCCGCTTTTCTGACAATGTCCGGCTGTAAAAAAGCACCGCCCGGCACACTGACCGGTATCAGCATCAGTTATTCCGGGATGTGCTATGACGACACCTATGGGTTCAGCATAAGAAACGACCCGGCTGACGGCTGCCTTTTCAGCTGCAATTACAAGGATGATGAATGGGTGGATCTGGAAAATATCCCTGTTGAGGACACCCATTGGCAAGAAGCCCTGGCTCTGGCAGAAAAGCTGGGGCTGGAAAGCCTGCCGGACGAAAAGAAAAATTCTTCCGGCTTATTTATTACCGATGAAACGTTAAATAGCGTTTGCCTGATTTACAAGGCCCCGGATGACGAGACCATCTACCGTTATCTGGATGCCGATGGCAATACGCGCAGCGCCCTGCGCGATTTTTTTGAGGATCTGGCAGGGCAGCTGCAAACCGAAGGAAAGAGAGGTGACGCATAATGGCAACGCAGCTTACCAACTACCAATGCCCGGCCTGTACCGGCCCGCTGCACTTTGACGGCGCCAGCGGCAAGCTGGTGTGCGATTTCTGCGGCAGCAGCTACGACACCGCCGAGATCGAAGCCATGTATGCCCAGAAGGAAGCCGCTGCCGAAACCGCCGCGCAAAACAAAGAGGCGCCCCCGCCCGACTCCGTCTGGAGCGAAAACGAGGCCGCCGGGCTGCGCAGCTATTCCTGCCCGTCCTGCGGCGCAGAGCTGATCTGTGACGAGACGACCGCCGCGACAAGCTGCCCGTACTGCGGCAACCCAACGGTCATTGCGGGGCAGTTCAGCGGCATGCAGCGGCCCGAGCTTGTCCTGCCGTTTGTGCTGGATAAGAACGCCGCCAAGGCCGCGCTGAAAAAATACTATCGCGGCAAGAGGTTCCTGCCCAATGCCTTCTCCTCGCAGAACCATATCGAGGAGATCAAGGGCGTGTATGTCCCGTTCTGGCTGTTCGATGCCAATGCCTCCGGTTCGGGCCAATATGAAGCCACGACCAGCTCCAGCCACCGCAACGGCGATTATGTCATCACCACGACCAAGCACTATGATGTCCGCCGCGCCGGTACCACGCAGTTCATGGGTGTGCCGGTGGACGGCTCAACCAAGATGCCCAACGGCCACATGGACGCCATTGAGCCGTATGACTACCGCGCCTTCCAGCCCTTCTCGACCGCCTATCTGCCGGGCTACATGGCCGACAAATACGACGAGGACGCCGACACCTGCCAAGCCCGCGCCCACAGCCGTATGCAGAACTCGGTCAGCAGCGAGCTTTCGGCCAGCATTACCGGCTACAGCAGCGTAAGCACCCTGAGCGAAAACATCAGCATTGATTACACCGCCAAGCACTACGCACTGCTGCCCGTATGGATGCTGCACACCAAGTGGCAGGGCAAGGATTATCTGTTCGCCATGAACGGGCAGACCGGCAAGCTGGTGGGTGACTTGCCCGTTGACATGCGCAAGTTTGCCGCCTGGTTTGCAGGCATCAGTGTTCCGCTGATGATCCTGCTTGCCATCCTGTTTTGAAAGGGGGAAACAGAGTATGAAAAAGAAACTGTTTTCTCTGCTTACGGCACTGGTGCTGTGCTTGCTCTGCGCTGTACCGGCGTTTGCCGAAATGCCGCTGGTGATGGACACCTACGAGCTGTTCAAACCCGAAGCGACCGCTGAATTGGAACAAAAGGCGCAGGACGCCAGTGCCGGACACGGTGTCAACGTCTACCTGCTGACGGTGTCTGACATCGGCGGGCAGAACGTACGCGAGTTCGCCAAGGACTGGTACCGCAACTATGACCTTGGCTACGGCGAGGGCAAAAGCGGTATCCTGTTCCTGATCGCGCTGGATTCCCGCGATTATGTTACCATCACCTACGGCGGCGGCGTGACCGCCTTTACCGACTACCGCATCGCGCAGATTGAAGATAAGATCGTGCCGATGCTCTCGGACGGATCGTATTACAAGGCCTCCGACACCTACATGGAAATGTGCGCTGACACGCTGGATTTCTATGCCGAAAAGGGTGCACCGCTGGACAGCGGCAACGACCCCGCCAAGGGTTGGATCAAGTGGGTGTTTGTGTTTGTCATTCCGCTGGTTGTGGCGAGCATTGTCTGCGGCATCTTCTATGCGCAGATGAAAACTGCCAACGAGCAGACGCACGCCAACGCCTATATGCCCGCCGAGGGTCTGGCGCTGTCCGTGGTGGAGGACACCTACACCCACACCACCGAGACCGAAACGTACGACCCCGTCAAGGACGACAGCTCGAGCAGCTCGAGCGGCTCGAGTACCGACAGCGACGGCTTCGGCGGCAGCTCCGGCGGAAAATTCTAAGCTGTACCGTTCTCATTGCAGAGAATGCAGCACCGCTTTTTCGGTAAGGTCGGCCCCTTGTGCGAAAAACAGGTACGCCTTTCAGACAATCTATATAACAAACGCCGCCAAGGGCTGCGATTCTGTATCGCGCTCTTTGGCGGCGTATTTGTTTGGTTTATTATGGCTGACCGTGATCAGCGGCTCTCCGTCTGCTTAACGGCAGCTGTCAACCGGTGCAGATCCTCTGCGTCCGGGTGGGTGGCTGCACGGTCGAAATTCTCGATCAGACTGTCGAGATTCGGGATGGGCAGGGGACTGGCCTGCATCTTCACATAGCGTTCCCGCACAGACTGTGGCATTTTGCCCTGACACATATAGGTGCCGATCACCGTATTGCTGCGGTCAAGGTGCTTTTTGACAGCGGTAAGTACCTTATCAAAATAGGCTGCGTCCCCGCCAAAGCCGGCTGTGCCGAACAGGAACACCTCCTTACCCTTGACCTGCTTCAAAAAATCGGTGATCTCACGGTTGCAGTTGCCTTTGTCCGTCCAGAACCCGATATACAGGCGGTCAGCCGCAAG
>OGGB01002012.1_pt1 | contig 12438 bp, 10 predicted proteins | sample 1571111 | NCBI WGS metagenome assembly OGGB01 (sample SAMEA2582067, study PRJEB24529) | metagenome | biome: Human gut stool | place: China | collected 2011
TAATCGTGGTTTGCCTAAATTCTACATGGAACTAGCGGGAAAAGATTTTTGGGAGGAATTAACAGGTGATGAGGAATTTGATGTTGGGGTTGATGCCGTCCCACGAGGTAAAGCTGTAATAAAAGCTGGATACCGTAGGCACGATCAAGAACACCGTAAACAGGATGAACGCAGGCGCAATGAACAAAAACGCCGTTGTATCGAATTTTCTTTTCTTCTGCAGCATGGCGCTGTCCCTCCGTTTCAAAGGGTGGTTGCGGATTTTGGGCGCAGAAAGGGCGCCCCGCCCATCGGCAAGTGCGCCCCGGTATCATTGCGCCTGTTGCCCCTTATTCTACACCGAGACCGGTGGTGGGGTTAAAGCTCTGGAGCGCGACATTCCAGGTCTTCTGCAGCTCGGAGGAGGCAGAAGCAACATCGCGGGAGCCCTGAGCGACTTCAATGCAGGTCTTGTAGGTGAAGTTACGGAAGTCCGGGGGCAGCTCACGGTTGCCGACTTCCTGGTTCCACATCAGGTGGGTGTAATCGGCGGCAGACAGGGCATCCAGAACGGCCTGGAACTGCTCGCTGCTGTTCATCTTCGGGGTCTCCACGGTGGTGGGGATAGCGGCCATGGCTTCGCAGTAAGCGCCGTAGACATCGCTGCTGAAGAAATACTTGCAGAAGGCATCAAACGCAGCCTGCTTGTCGGGGTCCTTGGCAGCCTCAGCGCTCAGGGCCCAGCCGCCGGCAGTGCCGCCGCCCAGCAGGTTGACCTTACCATCGCGGTCAGGCACGGCAAACCAGCCGTACTCAAAGTCGGGGGCAGCCTCGTTGATCTGGCTGAACATATGCGTGCCGGAGAACATCATCGCGGACATATCGTTGACGAAGAAGGTAGTGATCTGTGCATCGGGGGTGGAGGCCCAGCCGTCCTGTGCGAAGTTCAGCACCTCGGCCAGATCGGTGACGGCCTTCTGGTAGTTGGCGTCAGAGAAATCCTTCTCGCCCTTGTAGCACTCCTCGATAAAGTCGGGGTCGCTCTCCAGCACATCGTTGGCGTAGCACAGGTCATACAGGAAGCCGATGTGCCAGACATCGCTGCCGCCGACAACCAGCGGGGACATATCGCCCTTGTCCTTGATGGTCTGGCAGAGGGTGATGAACTCGTCCCAGGTCTTGGGGATCTCGAGGCCGTTGTCGGCAAAGTACTTCTTGTTGTACATAATGCCCATCGTGTTGGCACCGGAGAAGGGAGCGGTGTAGGTCACACCGTCAAAATCAACGGTGGAGGTGAACAGCGCCTTGACATCATCGCTCAGCGGGGCGATCTTGCCGGCGCGGACATACATGGCGGTGTCGCGCATCTCCATCATATCGGGGAACTCACCGACGCTGTCCTTGGTTTTCAGGAACTCGCTGTAGGAGCCGCCGTCGCCCGGCTCGATCGTGATGGTGATGTCGGGGTTCGCGGCGTTGAAATCATCCACGATCTTGTTCATCTGGGTCTTAAAGGTATCATCGCCGTCGGCAAAGACAAAGCTCAGCGCAGTGGGGGCGGAGACGACGCTTTCCGCAGCAGCCTCGGTGGAGGCGGCGGCAGAGGTGCTCTCGGCAGGGGCGGTGCTCTCAGCGGCAGAGGATGCGGAGGAGCCGCAGCCGGCCAGCATAACGGCGGTCATACCGGCGGCCATGGCAGCAGACAATGCTTTTTTCATGGTGTTTTCTCCTTTTCGTCTTTTGGTCTTTTTCATCGGGGGCGTTGCCCCTTTCGTTGTCTATATTGTACAGGATGGCAAGCGGTAAAAACAGGCGGTTTTTTTAGAGCAAAGTGGGTGTTTTTAACTTGTTCTGCTAAAATTCCCACACGCCAAAAGCCAGTATAGTGCATTTTGCACAATCGCGCAAGGCCAGTTTGCAGCACATTGCCGTCTGTAGAGCTTTTTTGTGTACCATAAAGCCGAACGACCTTTAAATTGCCCACATTCCGCTTAAATTTCCGCCTTATTTATAGAGGTGTAAACCTGTAAGATAGAATCAGAAAAGGAGGGAAAACAATGTATGGCAAAAATCACACCGGATGACCGCGTACTGAAACGGGGCAGCCTTCCCTTCTTCTGGCTGGGGGACACCTGCTGGAGTGCATTTACCAATATGACCGACGCCGAATGGCAGGATTATATTATAAAGCGTGCGGCACAGGGCTTCAATGTTGTGCAGGTCAACGCACTGCCCCAGTGGGACCGCTGCGGCAGCACGCTGGGACTGTATCCGTTTCCCACACAGGACGGCTTGCATTTTACCTATGACGGCACCTTGAACAAAGCCTATTTTGCCCGTGCCGGGCGTATGGCAGCCCTTGCCGCGCACTATGGCATCACCTTGGCCGTTGCGGTGCAGTGGTGCAATTATGTTCCCGGTACATGGGCTGCCGCAAAGCACCCGGAGAATATACTGCCCGCAGCCATGGTGGAACCGGTCGTAAAAAAGATCTGCGAGACCTTTTCTGCCTATGACCCGGTGTTTTTGATCAGCGGAGATGCAGATTTTGAAACCGAGCAGGCGCTGCAGCGGTATCTGTGGGTTACACGGCTGGTGCAGAAATTTGCACCGGATGCGCCGTTGGCTTACCACCTCAAAGGCTGGAGCGATGCGCTGCCGCAGGAACTGGCTGAAAATGCAGCACTCTATCTGTACCAGTCCGGTCACAACCCTGCCTACCAGTACACGGCGAGGACTTTGGCGGAAAGCTTCCGCGCCCGGCTCCCGCAAAAACCGGTGCTGAACAGCGAGCCATGCTATGAGCAGATGGGCTACAGCCGTCTGGCCTACGGACGCCATCGGCGGGAGGACTGCCGCCGTATCCTTTGGACAAGCCTGCTTTCGGGTGCTTGTGCGGGCATCACCTACGGCGCCCACGGCGTCTGGAACTGGTATAAGCCCGGTATGCCGGAAAATCCCGTCAGCGGCGAGGGCTTTTTGCAAGCGCCTCTTTGCACGGACGCTTTGGGGCTGCCCGGCGCAGAGGATTTCGCATTTGCCCGACAACTATGTGAGGGTTGGGGCAGATGGGATTTTACCCCCTGCCCGGAGGTGCTGCTTGCCTACCGGGAGGAGATTCCCGCCGCCCGCAGCGGTGTGCGCACCGTGCTGTATCTGCCCACAGCGGCGCCGCTTCCGCTGGCAGATACCCTTTCTGTGCAAAAAATATACTTTATAGATTTGGAAACCCGAAAAACACTGCCGGCACACTGCCTGTACAAGGCAGGGGTCTTACATTTGGAACAGGCTCCCTGTTATCGGGACGCATTACTGATTATAGAAGGAGAATCACCATGCTGAAGCTGAACACAACCGAAAAGAACTGGGCAAGCACCACGGCGGCACGCTTTGAGCACAAGCTGCGCGCCGTGCGCGAGCGCAGCGCCGAGAAGATCCCCAACCGCGCCGTGGACGGTGTACACAACAACAAAGCCGATGGCGGCAGCTACACCCCCGATGACGGCATCTGCTGGTGGACCAACGGCTTCTGGGCAGGGATGCTGTGGCAGGCCTACCACGCGACCCATGATGACCGCTATGCCGAAATTGCCCGCTTTACGGAGCGCACGCTCGACGAGTGCTTTTCGTGCTACTACGGCCTGCACCATGATGTCGGCTTTATGTGGCTGCCCAGCGCCGTGGCGGACTACCGCCTGACCGGCGATGCCGATGCCCGCCGCCGCGGTCTGCACGCCGCCCAGCTGCTGGCAGGGCGGTTCAACCCGGCGGGGTACATCCGCGCGTGGAACGACATCCCCGGCTCCGACTCTGACACCCGCGGCTGGGCAATCATCGACTGCCTGTTCAACATTCCGCTTTTGTATTGGGCGAGCGAGGAAACCAAGGACCCGCGCTTTAAAAAAATTGCGATGACCCACGCCGACACCGTGGCGGCAAACTTTATCCGCGCAGACGGCAGTGTGCGCCATATCGTGGAGTTTGACCCCGAAACCGGCGCGTTTGTCCGCGATTACGGCGGGCAGGGCTACGCGCAGGGCTCCAGCTGGACGCGCGGGCAGACATGGGCGCTCTACGGCTTTGTGATGAGCTACAAACACACCGGTGCGGTGCGGTATCTGGCCATGGCGCAGAAGGTGGCGGAGTATTTTATTGCGCATATCCCCGCAGACGGGCGCATCCCGGTGGACTTCTGCCAACCCGCCGAGCCGAAATATTATGATGACATTGCCGCCGCCGTGGCCGCCTGCGGTCTGATCGAGCTGGCAAGCCTTGTGCCGGGCAGGCAGGACGAATACCTGACCCCTGCACTGAAAATGCTGCACGCGCTGGATGACACCGCCGACTGGGACGAGGCGCACGACGGCTACCTGCAGTATTGCAGCGCTGACTACCACGGCAAGGAGCATAACATCAACTTTACCTACGGCGATTACTATTTCTATGAGGCACTGCTGAAGCTGACCGGGGACGAGGTTTTTTTGTGGTAAGGGGAGAACACAATGCGTGAAATTCTGAACCGTTACACCTTGGGCGGGCTGACCGCCGTCTACCGGCGCGAGGGGGATGTTGTCGAACTGCTGCTTGTGCCTGCGGGCAGCGAGGGCAGCATTGCCCGTGCCGACTGCGCCGCCGAGCCACTCATTCAAGCCAAGCTGACCGAGGACGATGCCCCGGCGTTTTTCAGCGGCGGGCGCACAATGCGCAACAGCCCCACCGTAAAAGCCATGCGGTATGCCGGGCAGACTGCACAAAAATCTGCCGATAAAACAGTCGTTGTGACAAAGCTGACCGACCCGCGCGGCCTTGCCTACCCCCACACACTGACCCTCTACGCCGACAACCCTGCTGCGGAGGTCGTGACGAGTGTGGAGAATACCGGCAGCGAAGCCCACACGCTGGAGATGCTGTCGAGCTTTACGCTGGGCAGTCTGTCGCCGTTTTCGGCAGGGCTTGCGCCCGAAAGCCTGAAAATCCACCGTCTGCGTTCAACATGGAGCGCCGAGGGGCGCTTGGTGACCGAAGCTGCCGAGGATCTGCAGCTGGAGCCGAGCTGGAAGTGCTACTCCGCCAACAGTGTGCGGTTCGGCAGTGTGGGCAGCTTTCCCGTGCGCGGCTTTGTGCCGTTTTGCGCGGTGGAGGACACCGCCCACGGCGTGACATGGGCCACCGCCACCACGCAGGGCAGCAGTTGGCAGATGGAGCTGTATCGGCAGGATTTCGGGCTGTCCCTGTCGGGCGGGTTGGCGGATCGGGAGTTCGGCGCATGGTGCAAGACCCTTGCCCCCGGCGCGTGCTTCACCGCGCCCAGAGTAGTGCTGACCGCCGTGCGCGGCGGTGCGGACACGGCGGCGCAGGTGCTGGCTGAAAACACCCGCCGCGCCATCGAGCCGCTTTTGCCCGCATCGGAAAAGACCCTGCCTGTGCTGTTCAACGAATTCTGCTCCACATGGGGCAAGCCCACCGAGGAGACCGTTCTGCGCCATGTCCGCGCGCTGAAGGGCAAAAATTTGGGCTACTATGTCATTGACGCAGGCTGGTACGATGATGACGCCTTTGAGGCGGCAGCCAAATTGGGCAGGTGGGAGCTGAGCCGCAGGGCGTTCCCGCACGGTCTGAAATATGTCGTGGACGCGATTCACAACGCCGGGATGAAGGCCGGCATCTGGTTTGAGTTTGAAATGGCGGGCCGCGATGAGCCGGACTGCTTTAACAGGACGGAATGGCAGCTGACCCGCGGCGGCATTCCCATCACGGCAGGCGACCGCCGCTTTTGGGATATGCGCAAGCCGGAGGTGCAGGAGTATCTGGCGCACAGGGTCATTGATTTTCTGCGTTCCAACGACATCGACTACATGAAGGTCGATTACAACGAAAATATCGGCCTCGGCTGTGACGGTGCGGAGTCTCTGGGCGAGGGGCTGCGCCAGCAGATCGCTGCCACACAGGCATTCTTTGCCCGCATCCGCCGCGAGCTGCCCGACTTGGTGCTGGAGCTTTGTGCATCGGGCGGGCATCGGCTCTGCCACAGCTTTTTGGAGCTTGCCTGTATGGCCAGCTTCTCCGATGCGCACGAGTGCGACGAGATCCCCATCATTGCCGCCAATATGCACCGCATGATCCTGCCGCGCCAGAGCCAGATCTGGGCGGTGGTCAAGGCGGGGCAGCCGCTGCAAAAGCTGTACTACCAAATCTGCAGCGGGCTTTTGGGGCGGCTCTGCTTTTCCGGCGAGCCGGACGCCCTCTCGGCAGCGCAGTGGACTGTTATGGACGAAGGCACGGCATTTTACGGCAAGGCGGCCTCCATCATAGACCACGGCGTCAGCCAGCGGTTTGGCTCCCGCATCGTCAGCTACCGTGCGCCCAAGGGCTGGCAGGCGGTCGTGCGGCGCGGTGAAACGCAGACGCTTGTTGTTGTGCATACCTTCGGCGCAGCGCCCGAAGCCGTCACCCTGCCGGCGGGCGGCAAAATCGCCGCACAGTTTATGCGGGACGGCCTGACGGTGACGCACCTTGACGGCCAGCTGACCGTGCATGGGTTTACCGATTTTGACGCCGCCGCCTTTATCTTGGAAAACGAGGGCTGACTTATGAATACCATACAAAATCCGATTCTTCCGGGCTTTGCGCCCGATGCCAGCGCCCTGCACATGGGCAAGGATTACTACATTGCTACGTCTACTTTTGAATGGTGGCCCGGCATTGAGATTTACCATTCCCAAGATTTGGTCAACTGGGAGTGGGCCGCTGCGCCCATTGCCCGGCGCGATATGGTCCCCAGTGAGCTGCTGGGCAACTACAATTCCGGCAGCCTGTGGGCACCGCATCTCTCCTACGCGGACGGGCTGTTCTGGCTGGTTTATACCGATGTCAAAAGTTCGACCGCATTTAAGGACACCCTGAACTATATCGTCACTGCGCCAAAAATCACCGGCCCGTGGAGCGAGCCGACTTTGGTGACCGCCAGCGGCTTTGACCCGGCGCTGTTCCACGATGATGACGGCCGCCACTATTTCTTGAATATGCTGTTTGACTGGCGGCTGGAAAACCCCGGCTTTGCGGGAACCGTCATTCAGGAGTTTGACCCCGTCACACGGCAGCTGGTGGGTGCGCGCAGGCACTTTTACCGCGGCACATCGTTAGGCGTCTGCGAGGGACCGCAGATCCTCAAAAAAGACGGCTGGTATTACCTGCTCTGCGCGGCGGGCGGCACGGGCTACCTGCACGCCGCCACGGTCGCGCGCGCCAAAACGCTGGACGGCCCATGGGAGGATTCGCCCTATTTCCCGCTGCTGACCGCGCGGGACGATGCCGCCAACCCGCTGCAAAAAAGCGGCCACGCCTGTTTTGTTGAGATTGGCGGCGAGTGGTACATCACCCACATCTGCGCCCGCCCCTTAACAGAGCGCGGAAACTGCACGCTGGGGCGTGAAACCGCCCTGCAAAAAATTGAGTGGGCGGGCGGTTGGCCCCGCCTTGCCAACGGCACTCACCACCCGGATCTGGTCATTCCCGCGCCGAAAGCGGCAGGGAATGTCCGTCAGCTTCTCGACCACAGCGAGCGCGTGACCTTTGCACCGGACAAGGACCTGCCCCATACCTTTAAGACATTGCGCACACCGCTGACCCCCGAAACCGATTACAGCCTGACCGCCCGCCCCGGCTGGCTGCGGCTCTACGGCGGGTGTTTGCCCGCCGCTGGCAGCATTTTGCATTTACAGCAAAGACAAAAATCGACTTTGCACCGCAGAATTTCCAGCAGGTGGCGGGGCTGGTGCTGTTCTACGATACCTGCAACTGGATCTACGCCTACATCACATGGGACGAGCGTATCAACGCCCGCACGCTGCAAATCATGCGGTGCGATTTTAAGGATTTCACCTACGGCAGCGAGGCAGTCCCCCTGCCGGACGGCGAAATTTCGCTGAAGGTGTGCGTAAACGGCGCAGAGGCGCAGTTTTATTACAAGGCGGACGGCGGCTGGCAGCCCTTGGGCGATGTTCAGCCCGCCGACCACCTCAGTGATGACTATGTCGAGACCCGCCGCGGGCGGTGCGCCTTCACCGGCGCGATGGTCGGCATCTGTGCGCAGGATATGGATGCCCACCACAGCCACGCGGATTTTGCCTGTTTTGACTATGAGGAACAGCGATGAAAAACGGAACACTTTGGCTTGACACCGACGGGCGCGGCATTCAGGCGCACGGCGGCAGCATTTTACAGCACAACGGCATTTTTTATTGGTACGGTGAGAACAAGGATACCGACACGCACAACCGCAGCGTGGATTTTGTCGGGTTTTCCTGCTACAAAAGCCGCGATTTGCTGCACTGGGAAAACTGCGGTCTTGTGCTCTCGGCTGTCAATGAGGCGGGACACGACCTGCACCCGGACAGCGTCTGTGAGCGTCCCAGTGTGCTATATAACGCAGAAACGCAAAAGTTTGTGCTTTGGTTTCATCTCGATAACCGCCGCTATACTCGCGCCGAGGTCGGGCTTGCCGTAAGCGATACCCCGACCGGACCGTTCACCTACATGGGCAGCCAGCGTCCCGCCAGCCATGACAGCCGTGACTTCACGGCGTTTCAGGACAGGGATGGCAGGGCGTACCTGTTCTGCTCGTCCGACTGGAACGCCACCATGCGCGTCTGGGGGCTGGACAAAGCCTACACAAAATTGACCGGCAGCGGCAAAGAAATTTTGATCGATCAGGCGCGCGAGGCCCCGGCGCTGTGGCACAGCGGAGAGAAGTACCTCCTGTTTTCATCGGGCTGCACCGGGTGGAGCCCCAACACGATGCTGTACGCCGAGAGCAGCGCGATTTTCGGCAGCTGGCGGCTCATTGACGACCCCTGCCGCGGCCCCGGCGCACGACAGACCTTCGGTGCGCAGAGTGCCGCCGTCTTTGCCGCAAACGGTCAGCCTTACATTCTGCTTGACCACTGGCACCCGGACGATCTGCGCAGTTCCGGCTACACGATTTTGCCCGTCACCTTTGAAAACGGCTTGCCTACGGTGAACTGGCAGGACGAATGGACGGGTATCTGAGGAGGATTTTTATGTATTATCTGGGCGTTGACCTGGGCGGCACCAACATCAAAGCCGCCCTTGTAAACGAAAACGGCGAAATTGTAAGGGAAGCCGCCACCCCCACCAACCTGCCCCGCACGGCGCAGGAGGTCTGTGACGATATTGCCGCGCTGTGTCTGCAGCTCAGCGCGGGGGAGCCGGTCGCCGGCATCGGTGTGGGCTGCCCCGGCACAGTGTGTGACGGCGTGGTGCTTTACTCCAACAATCTCGACTGGCACGATTTTGCTATGGCAGACTACCTGCAAGCCAAAACCGGGCTGCCTGTCTGCCTCGGCAACGATGCCAATGTAGCTGCTCTCGGGGAAGCACTGGCGGGCTGCGCCAAAGGGGCGGAGAGCGCGGTGATTTTAACGCTCGGCACCGGCGTCGGTGCGGGCGTTGTGCTCGGCGGAAGGCTGCTGACCGGCTACACCGGCGCAGCATCCGAAGCCGGACACATGGTGATTGCCGACACGCCCGATGCCCCGCTGTGTACCTGCGGGCGGCGCGGCTGCCTTGAATCCCTTGCCAGCGCCACGGCACTGATCCGCATGACGCGCGAAGCACGCCGCACCCACCCGGAAAGCCTGCTAAACACACTGGCACTTACCGAAGCGGATGTCAACGGGCGCACCGTTTTTGATGCCGCCGCGCAGGGGGATGCCGCCGCCAAAGCCGTTGCGGACAACTACATTCACCATCTGGCAGTCGGCGTGGCAAACCTTATCAATATCTTTTTCCCGGAGGTCATCGGGCTGTCGGGCGGCGTGGCCAATCAGGGCGAAAACCTGTTAAAGCCGCTGCGTGCCGCCGCAACGCCGATGGTGTTCGGCAGCGCCTTTGCCAAAAAGCATACCCGCATCACGACCTGCACGCTCGGCTACCGGGCGGGCGTCATCGGCGCGGCGCTGCTGGCAAAGCAGGAGGTGTGAAGCATGGCAGAAATCAAGCTGAAAGTCATTGGTGCAGCGGGTGACACGCTGGCCGTCAGCCGCGCGGGGGAGCGCATCTCGCTTGTGCATACCGCACCCTACGCGGACGGCGATTGGATCGCGCTGGAATGCGACGAGCCGGGCCTGTACTGTGTGGTGCAGCTCGAGGACACGATGCCCCCGGCGCTTGTATACATTAAGGAGCGCGGGCTGGATTTTCCGATTCCGCCCGCTGACAACCGCGTAAATTACAGACCGCGCAGCTTTACCGGCACCTGCCATCTGCTGCGCGCCCGACTTGCCACGGCGGAGGAGGTCGCCGCGCGGCAAAACCTCGCGTTCAACCCCTACGACTGCCACGGCAGCCACGGATTTTACCCGCACGCATCTGCTAACGTGGAAACGCGCGGCGAGGCTGTGTTTGCCGCGCGCAATGCCGTGGATGGCATTTATGAGAATGACGCTCACGGCACCTGGCCCTACCAAAGCTGGGGCATCAACCGCGACCCCAACGCCGCGCTGACCATCGAGTTTGGCCGTTCGGTCACGGTGGACGAGCTGCGGCTAACGCTGCGCACGGACTTCCCGCACGACAGCTACTGGACGCAGACGACCGTGGCATTTGATGACGGCAGCCGCGAGGTCTTGCAGCTGACCAAAACCGCCGCGCCGCAGGTGTTTGCCCTTGCCCCGCGCACCGTGCAGAGCCTAAAGCTGTTTGAGCTGAAAAAAGCGGACGATGCGTCGCCGTTCCCGGCACTGACGCAGATCGAAGTCTGGGGAACGGAGGGATAATTCTATGCCGATACTTTGGGGCGGCAGCAGTACAAAGCTGCCGGGGTGCTGTCCAGTGCATCGGTCAGCTTTGCGCGGCGGTCATCGCCGGGTTCGGGGTCTGCCGCTGTCAGCTGGGCCAGCTGGCTTTGGATCGTGATATCCACCGCAATGTGGCGGGTCAGCACATCCATCTGCTGCAGGTCATCATCAACGCGCTGGACAAAGAAGTCCAGCTCCTGCAGCGATTTCTCGTAGAGCTTTTCCTCAAAGACGGACAGCCCGATATGCAGCGCCGCGGCCATCAGGGCGCAGCTGAACAGCGTCATCACCGAAAAGATGCTGACAAATTTCTGCGATATAGGCAGGTCAAGAAACCGTTTTTTGAAGCGGGTGAGCATGAGGAGAGAACCCTTTGTACCTAACGGCAGAGTTGTAGGGGCCGCACATGTGCGGCCCGCAAGTGAAAGGCAAACGAGCGTTTGCGGGAAAGCTGCGGGCCGGGCATGCCCGGCCCCTACATGGGCAGCTGCATCAGAAGCCCCACCGCTGCTCCATCAGCAGCCAGAGGTCGTCATCGCCGGGGTGAGGCTCGGTGTTCAGGATCAGCATGATGCGGCGCTCGTCCTCGGGGTCGCCGAACTCGCGCATCCACTCGTAGTAGTGCGGTCCCTCGCCGAGGGTGCGGGCAAAGCCCATGAGATACCCGCAGACCTGTGCGCTCTGGCGCACATCGGTCTGACATTCGTTGGCATAATAGCCGACCCATTTGCCATGCTCGCGTTCCTGCATGGCGCGGTAGGCCTGCGCATACAGCCGCTTGGCGCAGCCTGCGTAGTAGAAGCAGTGCTGCCAGTCGGCGGCAAGGCCGGCGGTCAGCGCCCGGCAGACAAACGCAGCCCCCTGCGCCCACAGGTCGTAGAGCCGCGCCTGCAGCATCACGCTGTCCATAAACAGCACGCGCGGGCGGCCGGTCAGCTCGGCCAGCACCTTTTCACATTCGCGCCGGTAGGCTGCATAGCTTTGGACTGCCTTGTCAAAGACGGCGGTGCAGTGCTGCAGCTGCCCGGCAAGGGTCGGCTGCTCACACAGCCAGCGCAGATCCTCAGCGGGGGCGGTGCGGTCCTTCATGAACTGAGAGATCAGCATACGCGGCACATGGTTGTAGAACTGGTCACCGGCGTGATCGTCCTCATGCGGGCCGTAGGGCACGGCAAACTGTGCATAATCCGCAAGGCACTGTGCGATCTCGCACCGGTGCAAAAGGCCGTAGTAGGCGGCGGTGTAGGCAATGCACTGCTGCCCGGCGTCCACCGTGCCGTCCCGCCAGCAGCGCGCGATCAGATCCAGCAGCATCGCATGGGGCTTGACATTCGAGCAGTTCCCCAGCCAGTAATCATCGGCACCGTGGGCCAGCACATCGGCCAGCTCCTGCGCCACAAATGCTGCCGAGTTGGGCAGCGCCGTGATGTGGCTGGCAGCCTGCAGGTCATAGAAGGATGCGTGATAGTAGATACCGTGGGCGCTTTTATCGCCAAGCGCCGGCAGAGCCGGTACACGGGGGTTGTTGTTTTCCTGACGGCGGCTGACCATTTTGCCGAAGCCGTTGTCCGCCCAGATCTTAATGACATCCTCCGGCAGCTGCAAAAAGCCATCCTTGTACAGCTCCATCGTCTCGCCGTAG
>OGGB01002024.1_pt1 | contig 12398 bp, 7 predicted proteins | sample 1571111 | NCBI WGS metagenome assembly OGGB01 (sample SAMEA2582067, study PRJEB24529) | metagenome | biome: Human gut stool | place: China | collected 2011
TAAACCAACGTAATTCATAGTAATCATCATTTTTAACCGTAAAAGCTGTCTCAGAAAGATTATTTTCTTTAGCAATATTCTGTAAAGTATCATCTGACAACCATTTATCAAGAAGACAAACAGCCGCCGGGTTCCCTTTAAAAACAGTATCTGTAAAAGCATCGACGATAAATTGTGGGATGGTATATTGATTCATTGAAACGTTCAGCTCCTTAAATTGTTAACCTTGTTTTAAAACTACAAGTGAATGTAGTAAATTTAGTAAAAAGTCAAATTAAATTATTTCTTGTCCATCTCCACCTTATCCCTTAAACCACTCCATTCCTGGAGAATCCAGTATAATTTTGGTCAATTGTTGGGGGCTTTCTTGAGTCCCATTGATAATCCAGTCGACGATAAGGCCTGTCAAACCAGAAACATACATGGTAATAGCATAGCGCTCTGGCATTTGATAAGCTGCCACAATGACTGGTCGAGAACGTGGCGTTGACTCAATCATACCCAAAATAAAAGAACGAATGTTATCTGCAAAACGAAAGCTTGGATTTTTTGCAATTTCAACAAAAAAAGCACTGTTCTCTTGAAAATGAGACAAGATGGCTTCTAAGGCTTCTTTGGGATAAAAGGTTTCTTTCCTTAAAATCATACGAACCGTCGTTATGGTTTCTTCTTTTAATTGCTCTAAAAAATCCTGTTTATCTAGGTAGTGCAGATAAAATGTCGAGCGGTTAACACCCGCTTTTTTGGTTAACTGACTAATCGTAATATCCTCTAAGTTTCTTGTCGCTAAAAGCTGAATGAAGGCTTCTTTAATATCTGACTTAGTTGTCGTTTGTCTCTGCTGCATACAAACCCCTTGTTTCTACATATTGTTGATTAAAGTATATCTTGATTTTTGTAATTGTCAACCATCATCAAGGATTTTCATTTATTAATACCATTTTCGTATCCTTATTTCAACACAATGTTGTTTTCTGTTGTAGCAATCGTATAAAAAAAATCATAAAATAACCTTCGTAATTATTCAACAGGTTGTCGTTTTAGCAGCTGATAATTTTTAAAGGAGACAAATACACATGGCTTATATTGAAATGAAACATAGTTACAAACGTTATAAAACAGGTGATGTGGAAATCATCGCAAACAATGATATCACATTCGAGATTGAAAAAGGGGAGTTAGTGATTATACTCGGTTCTTCAGGCGCAGGAAAATCAACTGTTCTCAATATTCTTGGTGGTATGGATACCAACGATGAAGGAAAAGTCATTATCGATGGGAAAGACATCTCCAATTATAATGCGAAACAATTAACAGCTTATCGCAGAAACGATGTCGGATTCGTCTTTCAATTCTATAACTTGGTCTCAAACTTAACGGCCAAAGAAAATGTAGAGTTGGCTTCTGAAATTGTTGCGGATGCTAAAGATGCGGAACAAACTTTGATTGATGTTGGTCTTGGGAAACGCATCAACAACTTCCCTGCACAATTGTCTGGTGGTGAACAACAACGAGTAGCTATTGCTCGCGCCGTCGCAAAAAATCCTAAAATTCTCCTATGTGACGAACCTACAGGAGCCCTGGATTACAATACTGGAAAACAGGTCTTGAAGATTCTCCAAGATAAGGCTCGCTATGAAGGAGCTACTGTTATCATTGTCACTCACAATGGAGCGCTTGCTCCGATTGCAGATCGTGTGATTCGTATGCATGATGCGCGTGTTCAAAGTATTGAACTCAATGCAACTCCACAAGATATTGATAGCCTCGAGTACTAGAAAGGATGTCTCATGAATCGTAAAACTTATTGGAAAGATGTCAGAAAGTCTTTCTCTAGTTCTAAAGGACGGGTGGTTTCTATTGCTTCACTCATGGCCTTGGGTTCTTTCGCTCTTGTGGGTCTAAAGGTGACAACCCCCGATATGCAACACACGGGAACAAGCTATTTTACTAAACACCAAACAGCTGACCTCACAGTTACTGGTAGCTATGGACTGAACCAGTCAGATCAAGACCTCCTAAATCAAGTCTCATCAGAGGCAAACATTGAGTACGGTTACTTTAAAGATGTCGTTCTGAAAGACTCCACTGATGCCTTTCGACTATTTTCAAAACCAAAGGATATCTCAACTTATGAGGTTGTAAAAGGAAAACTTCCAAGTAAGCAAGGTGAAATTGCTCTTTCTTCAGTCTATCAAGACAAATATAAGATTGGTGACAAGATCTCGTTTTCTGAAAAAGAGGGTGACAATGGTAAGGATGTCTTAAAAGAACACACCTTTACCATCACTGGCTTTGTTCAGTCATCTGAAATCTTATCAAGTGTTGATCTCGGTTCATCTACAGCTGGTAGTGGGGAACTCAAAGGTTATGCGGTTGTCACTGAATCTAGTTTTGATTCCTACGTCTACATGATTGCACGCTTAGCTTACAAAGACGTCCATAGTGCTAACCCCTATACCCAGGATTACACTGACAAGGTTTCCAAACACGAAAATGAGCTCGAAAAATTAGTAAAAAATCAACCTGCTAACCGTTTGAAAGAATTAAAAGCTGATCCACAGGCTAAGATTGACCAACAAACAAGTCAACTTCAAACGGCAGAGACTGAACTTAACAAGAAACTAGAACAAGCAAAAGCGAGAGGTCAGGATAAGAATCCTCTTGTCCAGGGACAATTGACACAAGCACAAGATGAAATTGCTGAAAAGAAGGAGCAAATAAAGGAAGCTCAAGAAAAAATCGATAGCATTGCTGAACCAAGCTACGATGTCTACACACGTCGTGAAGCTCCTTGGTCAGAAGGGTACGTTTCATATGAGACCAACGCTTCTGTTTTTCAGAACCTCAGTAATATCTTCCCTGTTATCCTCTACTTTATTGCTGCCTTGGTTACATTTGTAACAATGGGACGCTTCGTCGAAGAAGAACGGATTAAGGCAGGGACATTCAAAGCTCTCGGTTACCAAAACAAGGACATCATCCGTAAATTTATCATTTATGGATTTGTGACGAGCATGATTGGTACTGCTATTGGGGTTGCTGCTGGACATATTCTCCTTCCAACTATCATATACAATAGTTATAAAGAGCGAATCCTCCTCGCACCAATTGAGTTACACTTTTATCCATTTAAGACTCTTCTAGCTATTGTGCTTGGTCTTTTGTCCACAGTTCTTCCCGCTTTCATGGTAGCCAAGCGCGAATTAGGAGAAAAGCCAGCCCAACTTCTTCTTCCAAAACCTCCAACATCTGGTTCTAAGATTCTTTTGGAGCGCATCACCCCACTTTGGAACCGGATGAACTTTACACAAAAAGTCACTGCCCGTAATATTTTCCGATACAAGCAACGGATGTTCATGACTATTTTTGGTGTCTGCGGTTCCATCGCACTTCTCTTTGCTGGACTCGGTATTCGTTCTTCTATTGGAGACCTTAACACACGCCAATTCCCTAACATCATTCGCTATGATATGATTGTCGCAAACAAGGATCATCTGGATGGGCAGGAAAAGGAAAACATCCAAAAATTAATTAACGATAGCAAGGTCAAGGAACATCTTTCTATTCATTACGAAATGCTTTCAAAAGTGGCAGGAAATAATAACGATCGTCAAGATATCACAACCCTTGTGGTCAAAGACAAGGATCAAGAAACTCTACAACATTACATCAAGCTCAATAATCGTGAAACTGGTCAAAAACTCGATTTGACCGACAAAGGGATTATTATTTCTGAGAAATTGGCAGACCTAGCTGGCGTTTCTGTAGGGGATGAGTTAACCGTTCAAAATAGTCAAGACAAGGATATCAAACTCAAAGTTGCTGGTATTTCTGAAATGTATATGGGTCACTTCATCTTTATGAATGAAACTACTTACAGAAATGCTTTTGGTAAAGAGGCGAGCCAAAATGCTACTATTCTGACACTGAAGAATCACTCAGACAAAAACGTTGAGCAAACAGCCAGTCAATTTATGGAGCTTGATGGTGTCAAAGGGGTTGTTCAAAATACTACTCTAAAGGCACAAATCAAGACCATCGTCAACTCCCTTAGCCGTGTTATGGCAGTATTGATTGGGATTTCTGTTCTTCTTGCTTTAGTTGTTCTCTTTAATTTGACAAATATCAATGTGGCAGAACGTATCCGTGAGTTATCAACCATTAAGGTTCTAGGCTTCTTTAATAGAGAAGTGACACTCTACATCTATCGAGAAACCATTTATCTCTCTATCATTGGTATCTTGGTTGGATTCGGACTTGGTTGGGGATTGCATCAATACATGGTAGAGGTTATCCCTCCTGAAAATATTATGTTCAATCCAGGTCTGATCTGGCTCATCTATGCCATTCCAACACTTGTTGTCATTATCATTCTGACAGGTCTCGGTATCTTTGTGAACCAACACCTTAAGAGAGTCAATATGCTCGAAGCCCTAAAATCTGTTGAGTAACATACGATCTAAGCTAATAAGTAGAGCTAAAGTACAAGGATAACTTCCTTATTCTAGACAAACGTCATTTTGGGCGTTTGTCTTTTTTATTTTTTAAATGATTTACTTTATCATCTGGTATTTCCATCCAAAAATCTGATTTTAAGTAAAATAAAAAGGGATATTCGCTATTCATTTCACCAATCTTTTGATATTGAACAAGGAGGCACATACTTTTAGATAACTCTTATACTCCAGTCATCTATGTCATGTAAATACAATAGTCCAGATAACGGCATGATGGAATCCTTCTTTGGCATTCTGAAGTCTGAGGTGTTTTATGGTCATGAGAAGACGTTTAAGTCAATTGAGCATTTGGAACAAGCTATTGTAGACTGTATTAATTATTACAACAACAAACGCATTAAGATAAAACTAAAACATACTAAGATTAGTAGTGAGGAAATCTCCGACGGGAGAAAGTACTCACTACTTTTTTCGTTATGTTAAAGTAGAGGTGTCTTGTTAAGTCGATGAGTCCTTTGGCGCTAGACGTCGTAACTAAAACTGGCAAGACACCTGTTTTAGGAAGAATGTTATCAAAGTATGTGGGACGAAAAACGTCGAGTATTGAAAATGACATCACTAAAGCAAGGAATCATTTAAGACAAAGAGGTAAGATCATGCGAGTAGTTTTTGGGATTGACGTGAGTAAAGCAAGTTCAGAAGTGGCCATCTTGGTCAATGGAGAGAAAATACATGGCTATACCATACCCAATGATGCCATCGGATTTAATCGACTACTCGAGGACTTGGGGACTGTTTACCAACCAGAGATTGTATTCGAGGCGACTGGTGTCTATTCTCGTCGTCTTCAGGCCTTCTTTGAGGATAATAGTTACGCTTATATACGGCTCAATCCCTTAGAATCCAAGAAACAATTAGATAGCTTGCGAGTGCGTAAAACCGATAAGATTGACGCTGAAAAACTAGCTACGTCTCAGTTCATCCTCAATCGTAAACCAAGCTATGTCCAAGAAGCGCTTTATCAAGAATTACGCGACCTCAGCCGTTTCTATCAGAATCTTACTGAGGATATTGTCTGCTCTAAAAACCGCCTACACAAGGTTTTACAGGTCACTTTTCCTGAATTGGAAAACATCTTGTCGTCACCAACTGGGAAACAATATTGGAACTTAGTCATGGCTTTTCCATGTAATAGTTTTGTACTGGAGTTAGATGACGCCGCATTAAGAGCTATCATCCGTCAGTCTACATCAAAACACATCTCTGAAAACCGTGTGACTTACTTAGTAGATAAGCTTACAAAACTAGCTAATCATTCTTATTGTGCGGTCAAGAAAACCTCTCCAATGATGGAAGAGGTCAAATACTATGCAGGGGAGTTACTTAGGCTTTCTGAATATAGACAAAGTGTTTTAGAGAAGATGATAACATTGGCTCAACCTTTGCCAGAATACGAGATTCTTCTCTCTATTCCTGGAATAGCTGAAACCACAGCGACAAGCATTATTGGTGAACTTGGTGACATTCGTCGATTTCACTCTGCCAATCAAATCAATGCTTTTATCGGCATTGACCTCAGACACTATGAATCTGGGGACTTTCTAGCCAAGGAACATATCACCAAACGTGGGAATCCCTATGCCAGAAAGATTCTCTTTAAGTGCATTCATAACATAGCTTCAGCTAGCCACACCAATCCTTGTCATATCGCAGACTTCTATGAGAAACGGAAAAGACAATCGCAAGTGACTTCAACCAAACCACACACGATTGCCTCTATACATCGTCTCATTAGAACAATGTATTACCTCATAACGCATAACAAACTTTACGATTATACTTCTACCCAAAATCGGTAAAATTGTTTATGCCATATGATTGTAACACCTTATCAAAAAAATCACTAGGTAAGGCGTTGTTTTTGAGTACACTTTTTACACTGAACCTTAGTTCAAAAATAGACAAATTCCTTAGTTTGATTATGGAATTCAATCTATTTTTTATCAAATGCCTTGATATGCTTGACAAATGGTAGAAAAAACGTCGAGTATTGAAAATGACATCACTAAAGCAAGGAATCATTTAAGACAAAGAGGTAAGATCATGCGAGTAGTTTTTGGGATTGACGTGAGTAAAGCAAGTTCAGAAGTGGCCATCTTGGTCAATGGAGAGAAAATACATGGCTATACCATACCCAATGATGCCATCGGATTTAATCGACTACTCGAGGACTTGGGGACTGTTTACCAACCAGAGATTGTATTCGAGGCGACTGGTGTCTATTCTCGTCGTCTTCAGGCCTTCTTTGAGGATAATAGTTACGCTTATATACGGCTCAATCCCTTAGAATCCAAGAAACAATTAGATAGCTTGCGAGTGCGTAAAACCGATAAGATTGACGCTGAAAAACTAGCTACGTCTCAGTTCATCCTCAATCGTAAACCAAGCTATGTCCAAGAAGCGCTTTATCAAGAATTACGCGACCTCAGCCGTTTCTATCAGAATCTTACTGAGGATATTGTCTGCTCTAAAAACCGCCTACACAAGGTTTTACAGGTCACTTTTCCTGAATTGGAAAACATCTTGTCGTCACCAACTGGGAAACAATATTGGAACTTAGTCATGGCTTTTCCATGTAATAGTTTTGTACTGGAGTTAGATGACGCCGCATTAAGAGCTATCATCCGTCAGTCTACATCAAAACACATCTCTGAAAACCGTGTGACTTACTTAGTAGATAAGCTTACAAAACTAGCTAATCATTCTTATTGTGCGGTCAAGAAAACCTCTCCAATGATGGAAGAGGTCAAATACTATGCAGGGGAGTTACTTAGGCTTTCTGAATATAGACAAAGTGTTTTAGAGAAGATGATAACATTGGCTCAACCTTTGCCAGAATACGAGATTCTTCTCTCTATTCCTGGAATAGCTGAAACCACAGCGACAAGCATTATTGGTGAACTTGGTGACATTCGTCGATTTCACTCTGCCAATCAAATCAATGCTTTTATCGGCATTGACCTCAGACACTATGAATCTGGGGACTTTCTAGCCAAGGAACATATCACCAAACGTGGGAATCCCTATGCCAGAAAGATTCTCTTTAAGTGCATTCATAACATAGCTTCAGCTAGCCACACCAATCCTTGTCATATCGCAGACTTCTATGAGAAACGGAAAAGACAATCGCAAGTGACTTCAACCAAACCACACACGATTGCCTCTATACATCGTCTCATTAGAACAATGTATTACCTCATAACGCATAACAAACTTTACGATTATACTTCTACCCAAAATCGGTAAAATTGTTTATGCCATATGATTGTAACACCTTATCAAAAAAATCACTAGGTAAGGCGTTGTTTTTGAGTACACTTTTTACACTGAACCTTAGTTCAAAAATAGACAAATTCCTTAGTTTGATTATGGAATTCAATCTATTTTTTATCAAATGCCTTGATATGCTTGACAAATGGTAGAAAAAGACAAAGAAAAATCCAGGTTTCCCAGCCTGGATTTTTCGCTCGAAAGAAGACTTCTTAGACTTGTATACGCGAAGTCTAAATGTGTCCAGAAAATCGTATCTTAACACATACACTATAACTAACTTCAAAAAACACCATATCCCCATATGACATTTCCTTAAATATTGTAACATGTCAGTGGGAAATGACAAGTCGCCCTCTCTCTCATAAACCCTATAATCCTAATCATAGCCCTTGTTATGACATTTTACGCAATCGATTGCGTAATTTTGAAAGCGCAAACTTAATGTTTTTTCTGAAAGTCTTTACAAATTTTTTGAGACTATGAAAAAAGATAGTGATAAAGCTATCAACTATCTTTCATGAAAATATAATCTATTTTTAGTCTAAATCAAGGTCTTTTAGTTTGACCGAAACGATTTTCGAGACACCTGATTCCTGCATAGTTACCCCATAAATAGAGTCTGCTGCAGACATCGTTCCCTTACGGTGGGTAACTACAATAAATTGACTGGACTTGTCAAAACGATTAAGGTAGTCACCGAAGCGTTTAACATTGGCTTCATCCAAAGCCGCTTCTACTTCGTCAAGGATTACAAACGGAATGGTCTTAACACGAATGATGGCAAAGAGAAGGGCCAGAGCCGACAAAGCTTTCTCACCACCTGACATAAGGTTAAGTGATTGAATTTTCTTACCTGGTGGTTGAACTGAAATTTCTACCCCAGCCTCTAGGAGGTTGTCTGAGGTCAAAATCAAGTCGGCAGAACCACCGCCAAACATCTGGGTAAAGGTCTGTTTAAAGCTTTCTCGGATAGCCTCAAAGGTTGTTTTAAAGCGTGATTTCACTTCATCATCCATGTCATTAATGGTATTCAGAAGGAGACTCTTAGCTTCGAGCAAATCATCCTTTTGTCCGTTCAAGAAATCAAGACGTTGCTTAACCTCTTCAAATTGGGCAATAGCATCTACATTGACCGGACCCAAAGCTTTAATCGAACGTTCAAGACCTTGCAGATTCTGGCGAGTTTGTTCGACATTATCAAGAGGACTAGCCTGACCTTTGGCGACTTCAAGTGTCATCTGGTAATCTTCAGCCAACTGAGTCGCAAACTTACGAAGCGATTGACTAATCTGACTTTCACGCTCTTCCAGGCGAGTCTGCTGACGAATCAAATCCTCGTTACGATTGCCAGCTTTAGCTAAACGTTCATCCAAGTCTTCCAACTGACCTTCGTAATCTTGCACCTGAATCTTGGCACGGACAAGAGCTTGTTCCAAATCGTCCTTACGTTGGACAGCTTCTTTATGCTGTGCTTGCAAATGCGGAAGGCGGTCAGTTTGATCATCATTGACCTGATTGTTAAGGAGCGCTTTAAGACTATCCGATTCCTTCATTAACTCAGACAAGTCGGCTTGAAGACGATTACTTTCTGTCTTAGCAAAACGCAATTCTGCTTGCAAATCACGTTCCTTCAACTGCAGTTCAGATTGCTTGTCTAAGAGAACCTGTTTTTGTTGGCCAAGTGCGTCTTTGTCTTCCTTAATAGCCTCAATACGGTCATTAATAGCCTCACGCTTGGATGCAATTTGTGCTAACTCTGCTTTAAGTTGTTCAGCCTTATCTTGAAGATTTGCCCCATCAGTTCCCTGAGAATCCTGTTTGAAACTATCCACTAGGGTTTGATTTTTCTCCACCTCTGACAAGGCTTGTTGGTGTTCTAGGTCTAGTTTTTGCTCTTGCAGACGAGCATTTTCACCATCTACCTTAAGGTCTTCTAGTTCTTTCTGTAAAGCCTTACGTTTGATCTTGAGGGCTTCAACTTTAGCTTCACTATCACTTAATTGAGCCTTAATCTGGTTAATTTCAGTAGTCAATGCATCCAGTTCAGGCTTGATGAAGAGATTATTATTTTGTTTGTTGGTACCACCAGCAAAGGCACCACCGGGACGAATCTCAGACCCGTCAAGAGTAACCATACGTACTTGGAAACGAACAGCTCGAGCTGCTTTATTAGCATTGTCAATGGTATCAAAGATTGCCGTTACCCCTAGGAGGTTTTGGAAAATATTAGATAAGCGGTCCTCATAGGTAACCAAATCGGATGCCATACCAATAAAGCCCGGTGCATTGGTTAGACTTTGGGCAAATTGTCCGTTAAGTTGACGTGGTTTAATAGTGGTCAACGGCAAGAATGTCGCACGACCCTGACGATTACGTTTCAAGTAGTCAATCGAACGCTTAGCAGCCGCTTCGTCCTCCACAATAATATTTTGCCCACTAGCTCCCATAGCGATTTCAAGAGCCGTCTGATAGCGCGTATCAAAGGTCAAGTGTTCACTAACTGCACCAATAATTCCTTGAATGGATTGGGCATTTTGAAGGACAGCCTTAACCCCTGCATAGAAGTTAGAATGATTTTTTTGGATAGACTCTAAACTTTGACGACGGGCATCTTTACTCTTAAGGTGATCCATGAGGTCAAACATCTGCTTTTGAGCCTCTTGATAGTCCTTATCAATGGCTTGATAAGCCTGAGCCTTTTCTTTGTAGTTAGCTAGGAGGCTTTGAAGACTCTCTTGGGCTGCTTGATAAGCTTTTTGGGCTTCGCTAGCTATTTCCTGAGCGGAGAGCAAGTCTGCCTGAGCTTGTTTATATTCTTCAGCTTGTGCCTCAAGCGCCTGTGTCTGACTATCCATGTCGTGGGTAACCTGAGTCAAACTATTTGAAACCTTGGCTTCCTCCTGCATCAGACCAACATAGTCCTCACGCAAACGTTCAATAAGCGTATCTGGGTCATCAGAAAATTGCTCCAGTTCTTTTTGAATAGCAATCAGCTCTTGGGCAAGGCTATCCAACTCAGCATTCAATTCAACTTGGCCTTGATTAACCTTATCGAGTGCTGTCTGAGCTTCTTCTTTCAAATACTCTAACTCACTGAGACGAGCTTCAGTTTCTTCTTTTTTCTCTGAACGCTGCTGACTCTCCATGGTATAAAGATCAATTTGACGCTCAAAGTCACTAATAAGACGTGTGACATCCACTAAGGTTTGTTGGTCAGAAGAAATTTGTTCTGAAATTTGATGACGTTTCTGTTTGAGCTCTTGGTTTTCAGTCTCTAGACGATGACGTTCCTCATAATAACTGGTTAATTTTTCCTTGACCTCTGCCAAATCCTCTTGAGTCTGGCTCAACTCAGATTTACCAGCTTCAATATCGTGGACCAAAAGATTAAGCTGAGTCTGTCTACGTTCCTCATCTAATTCCAAGTAACGTTTAGCAGTCGCTGCTTGCTTTTCAAGCGGTTTAACCTGACCGTCCAGCTCGTAAATGATATCTTCCAAACGATCAAGGTTATCTTGGGTTTGATTAAGCTTGCTTTCCGTTTCTTTCTTACGTGTCTTATATTTGAGAACCCCTGCGGCTTCTTCGAAAATAGCGCGGCGTTCTTCAGGTTTGGCATTAAAAATAGCCTCAACACGACCTTGGGAAATAATAGAAAAAGAATCACGCCCCAGACCGGTATCCATGAAGAGGTCATGAATATCACGCAGACGAACTTTGCGACCATCAATCAAGTAATCATTGTCACCGTTTCGATAAATGTGACGCTCCACACGAATGGTTTCACCAGCACCCGCGATAAAGCCATCACTGTTATCAAGTGTGACCGCTACTTCCGCATAGTTGAGAGCCTTACGAACCTCTGTTCCTGCAAAAATAACGTCAGGCATCTTGCCCCCACGCAAGCTCTTGGCAGATGATTCACCCAGTGCCCAGCGCAGACTCTCTGTAATATTTGATTTTCCCGATCCATTTGGACCTACAACGGCTGTTACTCCCTTGTCAAAGATGACTTGCGTCTTATCCGCAAAGGATTTAAAGCCCTGCATTTCAATTGATTTCAAATACATGCTTAATTTCCTAGTTGTTCAAGGGCAGCCTTTGCCGCTGCCTGTTCAGCTAATTTCTTAGATTTTCCAAGACCTGTGCTGAGTTCCTTACCATCAACAGCTACCTGCATAGTAAATTCTTTGGCATGAGCTGGTCCAGACTCGTCGATAACAGTATAAGTAATATCAACCGTACCATTGACCTGAAGACGCTCTTGCAAGGCTGTCTTATAGTCCGTGACGCGGTCAAAGTTTCCCTTTTCAACCTGAGGAATCATGACCTGATTCAAGAATTTCTCGACAGCAGGCAAGCCTTGATCCAGATAAAGTGCACCGAGGAAGGCCTCCCAGAGGTCACCTAGGATAGTGGCACGTTCACGTCCACCAGATTTTTCTTCCCCTTTACCAAGACGAATATACTGCTCGAATCCGCAAGCCTTAGTAAAACCTGCCAAACTTTCTTCACGAACGATAGTACTACGCATCTTAGACATTTCCCCCTCTGGCTTGTTAGGGTAGCGATTGTAAAGGTAAACGGAAATGACTAATTGCAGAG
>OGGB01002033.1_pt1 | contig 12375 bp, 10 predicted proteins | sample 1571111 | NCBI WGS metagenome assembly OGGB01 (sample SAMEA2582067, study PRJEB24529) | metagenome | biome: Human gut stool | place: China | collected 2011
GAGAGAGCCCCCGTAGCATAAGCTACGGGGGCTCTCTCTAGTATTCACTGAAGTTATAAAGATTAACTACCATCTAGATGCTAAGCTCCCTTAAATCTTCCAACCTAATTTACGGCGTTTTTCATTAATATCTTCAACGATTTTTTGGCCTAATCGCTTGCCGTCTACATCTACATACATAACAGAACCCAAGGTATGGGCTGTATCCTTCTTGAGGAAGTTAGTAACGGCACGAGACCCCTGTACAGGTGGCTCTACGCAGTGGTAGGAATTAATCCCCATAAGGCGGAAGCCCAAGGAGGCACATACCCCTTTTTCGTTGGATCATTCTGGGCTGGACATAGCGTAAGGCATTTGTGGTAGAGTCAAGCCAAATTGGCCTGCAATAGCCCCAAAAATGCCAGAGGATTTAGCATTATCTACGCACTCACCCACATGCCATACAGGCGGCATATTAGTATCCTTAAAGAATTTTTGTAAGCCAGGACCACATTTTTCAAGGACCGCTTCAGGATTACAAAGGCCCATCTTGAGAAGAGGGAAGGAGGCACAACCATTGGTCAAGATGATGATATCCTTCTTTAAGCATTCCAAGGCCACTTCATAGGTTGGTTTTTCGAAGACAACCCGTGGGTTAGAACAACCTACAATATTGACGATTCCGCGAATGGTACCCTCCTCTAAGGCCTTGGCAATATTGTCATAACCAAACTCTTGACCTACATTGTAAGGGTTAAAGCCTACTTTACCCGTAACCTCATATGGTGGAATAAAGACTGGCAGCCCACGGCGTTCTACATGACTTTGAAGAGCTCGTTCTAAAATCTTACGAGCAATGGCCTCCGTTTGATCCATATTGGTGTGGAAACGGTCATAGGCATAGTGTTCAGAACCTGGTAGGCGAGCCGCATCGGATGTAGTCACCACAACGGTCTGCGTACACTTAGCAACATCCATAATAGCCGGATATATATCCTGTACGTCAGCACACCACAGATCTAGGGCCCCAGTGCCAAGGACAAGTTCTGCACCAATTGCATTAGACAAAGGAATGACATTCTCATAGCGGTACATATTTTGTAGACCAGAGCAGCAAATCCCGTAGAATTTAATCCCCTTAGCGCCAATTTCCTTAGCCCGATTTTGGTATTCTTCACTATTACCCAATTGAACTACTTTGGATACTAGCATTGGCAAATGGCCATGAACGGCAATATTGACATAATTTTTCTCAAGAGCCCCTACATTGACGCGGCAGTCACGGATTTCCCCTTCCCCATACAGGATATCTGTAACGATATCCGCCGCCACAACACCGGTAAAGGTGAATGCCAAGCCACAGCGCAAGAAGGCCCGCATGTTGGAGTACCAATCACCATCAGTGCCAACACAGGTTCTATGGTAGGTATCAAAGGCTTCATTATAGGCAGAAATTGGTAGAATATCCAAATCCTTCCAAATCTTTTGCCGTTCTTCAGGGGCCATATGCTTGATCGTCAAATATTCCCCTGGCATAGCCCGACTCAAATCTTCAATTAAGATATCTGCAATATCATTGGCAATTTCTTTGAGCTCACGCCCTTCTGTTGGAACATTGAAAGCATTAGCCACTTCGTAGAGTTTACGAGTCCCTACGATAGGATGGTCGTATTCACCAGTAATGGCTTTCTTGAGGGCAATCAGAAGCTCTCGTGCATGGGCTCCATGCTGGGTCAAACCACCCGCTGCAGCACGGGCCATGTTACGAGCTACGATGAGGTCTGCATCAGCGCCACAAATCCCTCGTGGCGCTTTTTCCGTGATTCGGCAAGGACCCATAAAGCAAATTTTGCAGCATACACCAGCAATGCCAAAAGTACATTGTGGTTGTTGTTTATCAAAGCGGTCAAAGACAGTATCACATCCCATTTGCTCCATGCGATAGAGGAGCTCGCGGACTGCTGGATCTGGAGTTTCCTCCATTACCTTTTGCTTGTTAGGCCAAGTCTTGCGATACTCGCGAACGGCCTTCATATAATCCACAACCCCTGGGGCCCCATGACCTTCTCCTGGTGCATGAGTATGGGTAGCCCACTTTTCACCAGCCAATTGCACATCACCGTGACTATGGGTATGACCTTCGTGACTATGCACATGACCATGGCTATGGTCGTGATGATGTCCATGATTATGATTGTGGTCATGGTCATGGTCATGACCGTGATGGTGGTCACCATGATCATGGCTATGGCCATGAACTTCTTCGTAGGAAGCCCCACAGGCGGACGGACAACCTTGGCATGGACTTGCCACTACTTGCTCTATTTGATTTGTTTGTTCTTGATTCTTCTTAGTATTGCTCATATAAAACTCCTACACTACTATAGTGTCATCCAAAAATCACTGAAGGTATATACAGATAAAACATAACCCACAAGACCCATAACGAGAATGCTTAGGCTAAAAGCAGCCACTGGCCGCCAGCCAATGGCCTTAATGGCTGCCCAGCGGGTAGTCATACCAATGGATAAAAAGCAAAGGGTGAAAAAGTACCCCCGCAAGTCCTTTAAGACGCCTAGAACCTCTTGCTTATAAGCCAGGGATGATTCCGTGGGCAATAGATGTAAAATCAAAGCCGTCACAAGGGAGGCACCGAAAAGGCCTAGGATAAACTTTGGAAAGCGAACCCAGATTTCCTTTAAGAAGGATAGTAAGGCAAACGATTCTCCCCCTTCTGGAGACTGGTCCCATTGTTTAACAGCCAAGATAGCTACTAGGAGGGCCCAGATGACCACACCCATATCACGCCCTATTACCTTGACTAGGGTATAAGACTGGAGGGCCAGGTCATCGTTCATAGATGATAGGGCCGCAAAGCCAGCCACATCAGCCGTCTCGGCAGAGCCAATCCAGGCGCCAGCCAGGCGCCCATCTAGCCCCAATATATCGCTCAAGCCTGTAAGCACAAACATGAGAACTACAGAGGAGAGGACAACTAGGACAAAACCTGTTGAGATGGCCGATAACTTTGCCCGACTAGCTTCCGAGCAAGCGATAACGCCCGTAATATTACCTACGGCTAAACCGCCAGCTAAGGCGGAGGCTAGCTTATTATCTAAACCAAAGACCTTAGTGGCAACCAAGAAGCAGGTGCCAAAGCCCAAGCAGGCCACCAGGAGGGACTGCCCTATGGCTATAGGACCTGCGTTGATGATAACCGTAAAGGGTAAGGTAGCACCCATAAGAATAATCCCTAACTTAAGCCAAAACTCACCCCGCATAGCTACCCGAATCCAATCTGGCAAGGTCACTATGTTACCTAAGGCAAAGCCTATCGCTAGTGCCAAAAGAGGACCCTCTAGTTTCCATGCCTTGAGTGGTGAATAAGCGCCCAAAACTATACAAAGACCAATGATTAGCCAGAGGCAGGAAAAGCCTTTAGTCCAATGTCCTAGGGATAAGCCCATCCCCCTCGCACTCAGGAGCGTCATAAGAAGAACTAAGACAAAGGCCCCTGCAAAATAAGGAATGCGGTCCCCTAAGAGACTTGCTAAGGATAACCAAGAAGCCCAGTGGGGCATAGTTAAATGAATAGAGGTCAACCACCCGCTAGGACTTACTAGGAATACTAAGGATGCAGCCAACACCAAGCCCAGCCCCAAGGTGATCACCCACGAGTCTTCATGTAGAAACCAGCGCCGTATGATTCCTTGCATTTGATCCCTCCTTTCTCCTGTTTCTCACTACTACAGGTACTTACTAACTAGTTGAATACGATCTAGCTTATTAGCAATATTGTAATTCACATTATATTAGTATGTTTTAACCCCAGTCAATTAGTTTTTCTATGAGTCAAAGACGATAGTCCACTCTGCAAATACATATCAGGAGTGAACACCTTCTCTTATAGACTGTTTCTTTTTATTTCCCCATAAATAATGGGAATTTTAGTTAATCCGTATTTCATATATATTCCTAATTTTTTTAGGATAAAAAAGTAGCGGCCCTCTATTTTTCCCTTTAAATTTAGTCTTTTAGATATATACATGATTTTTATATGAAATTTCCATCGGTAAATGACAATCATTGAGACGCAAAAAAAGACTGGCAGAGATATAAACTATCTCTGCCAGTCTTTCCTCAATACGAGCTTATAGGCATATAAGTAAGTAGCTTACTTGGCTTTAAAAGCCTTAGCCCCTATATCATGCCTATATTGGGCACCGTCAAATGAAATTTTTTCAACACGCCCATAAGCCTTGTCTAGAGCCGACCTCAAATCAGAGCCCAAACCGACAAGGCCTAAGACACGCCCACCATTGGTTTTATAAAATCCATTTTCATAACGCGTTCCGGAATGAAAAACAATCACATCTTCTTGGGGACTAGCATCTAAAGGACCCGAAATGATATCCCCCTTATGAGAGGAGGCCGGATAGCCTTGAGAGGCCATAATAACGCAAGCTGCCGAACCATTCTTCCAAGCTACTAGTTTAGGATCCAAACACCCTTGCGCACAGGCCATCATAATCCGGCCCAAATCTCCCTCCAATAAAGGTAGAATGACTTGTGTCTCCGGATCTCCAAAGCGGGCATTAAACTCAACCACCTTAGGTCCCTCTTCTGTTATCATAAGGCCTGCATAAAGACACCCTATATAAGGCATCCCTTCCTGGGCCATGGCCGCTACCAGAGGTTCAAGAATCGTCTCCATCGCTTGCCTTTTGCGCTCTTCTGTCAAGATGGGAGCTGGTGCATAGGTTCCCATGCCGCCCGTATTAGGCCCTCTATCACCATCATATATACGCTTATGGTCTTGGGCTCCTACCATAGGAACCAAGGTCCTACCATCTACAAAGGCGAGGAGGCTAGCCTCTTCCCCTTCCATAAATTCTTCAACCACAACACAAGCTCCAGCTGAGCCAAATTGATTATCCTCCAACATATGGTCAATAGCCTGGTCAGCCTGATCTAAACTAGTAGCCACAACAACGCCCTTGCCAGCTGCAAGTCCATCTGCTTTGATGACCACAGGAGCCCCTAGACTATGAGCAAAAGCCTTAGCCTCACCAGCTTTTGTAAACACTTGGTAGGCCGCTGTAGGGATTCCATATTTTTTCATCAAGTCTTTTGCAAAGGCCTTAGAACCCTCTAGCTGAGCCGCTATTTGCGAGGGACCAAAGACCCAAAAGCCCTCGCCTCGGAGATAGTCCGTAAGGCCTTCAACTAAAGGTGCTTCTGGCCCGATAACCACCAAGTCTACCTCATGAGCTTTAAGAAAGACCAGTAGTTGCTCCCGATCGGCCCAAGAGAAAGTGCCCCGTTGAGCCAGGTCTTCCATAACATCAGAACCAGGCACAACAAAGAGACTCTCTACAGAAGGGCTCTTACGAAGAGACCAAAGGATGGCATGTTCACGTCCGCCAGAACCAATTACGCATACATTCATAGCTCTTTACCCCTTAGTGTTTAAAGTGACGAATCTTTGTGAATACCATGGCTATACCAGCTTTATTGGCCGCATCAATGGATTCTTGATCTCGAATGGATCCACCTGGTTGAATGATCGCTGCAATCCCATGTTGAGCGGCGGTTTCTACCGTGTCACCAAAAGGGAAGAAAGCATCAGATGCCAAAACGGCACCCTTAGCCTTATCTCCAGCTTGATCTAGGGCAATGTTAGCGGCCCCTACCCGGTTCATTTGGCCAGCGCCAACACCTAATGTGGAAGTGGCGTCAGATACTAGGATAGCATTAGATTTTACATGCTTAACCATCTTCCACGCGAATTCTAAGGCCTTCCATTGGTCTTCCGTCGGCTTCACCTTAGTCACTACACCATAGGCATCTGGAGATTCTGCAAACCTATCTTCTGTTTGTACCAAGAGGCCACCAGATACCTTCTTGAGAACTAGCTGGTCCTCTTGTGGTTCTCCCAATTGAATGAGGCGGACATTCTTCTTAGCTTCTAAGATATCCAAGGCCTCTTGGCTAAAGTCTGGTGCCATGATAACTTCTAGAAAAATCTTAGCCATTTCTTGAGCCGTTTGCCCATCTACAGGTCGGTTGAGAGCTACGATGCCACCAAAGGCAGATATCGTATCCGCTTGGTAGGCATTGACATAGGCTTGGTGGATGCTAGTAGCTCGCGCTGCTCCACAAGGATTAGTATGCTTGACAATGCAAGCAGCTGGCTCTTGGAATTCCCAGACCATATTCCAGGCTGCTTCCATATCCACAATATTATTATAAGATAATTCTTTACCGTGTAATTGTTTCATAGCACCCAGGCCAGAGGCTTGACCAATTTCCTTATAAAAGGCCGCTGTTTGATGAGGGTTTTCCCCATAACGGAGGTCTGTCACCTTTTCATAGGCTGCTAGGAAGGTATAGGGCATAGGAGCCTGTCCTACTTTCGGAGCCAAGTAGTTAGCGATAGCCGTATCATAGGCGGCTGTATGGGCAAAGGCCTCTTGGGCCAAAGTCAATCGATAGGCATCTGTCAGGCCTCCTTCTTGTTTGAGTTGTTCTAAAATTTGACCGTAGCGGTCTGGATTGACTACTACCCCCACATAGGCATTATTTTTAGCAGCAGACCGGACCATAGTCGGCCCACCAATATCTATATTTTCAATGGCTTCATCTAAGGTCACACCTGATTTCGCAATAGTCTCCCGGAAAGGATAGAGATTGACTACCACCAGGTCAATAGGTTCAATGCCGTGTTCCTCCATAGCCAGCGCCGAAACAAGCATTGACACAAAATTTACGCGGCCATCCATCATCTCTGGAAAATGAGTTAAGTCTTCTACGGCATGGGCAGGTATGCCTGCATCCTTAATAACCTTAAGCGTTCCTCCTGTGGAGTAGATGGTTACACCTAGGTCAACAAGTCCTCTTGCAAAGTCCACAATTCCACGTTTATCCGATACGCTCAACAAGGCATTTTTTATCATATGCATCCCTCCTACATCTCATGTTTCAAGAAGCTACAAGTTCGTATTATTCATTAGCAATATGGACGATTCCATCTACGATAGATAGTGAGTCCTTACAAAAGAGGGCCAATGCCTCTACATAGGTCTTATGTTCTACTGGTAACAAGCGGGCCGCCAAGCTTTCTTCTGTATCAGACGCATAGACAGGAACCGTATTCTGCATAATGATAGGACCTGAGTCCATACCTAAATCTACAAAGTGAACAGTACAACCTGCCACCTTAACACCTGCTGCTACCGCCTGCCCTTGCGCATGGAGTCCTGGGAAAGAAGGCAAAAGGGCTGGATGAATGTTAAGGATCCGTCCCTCATAGGCATCAATTAAGGTAGGCCCTAACAAACGCATATAGCCAGCCAAAACAAGAACATCCAAATCATACGGGGCCAAAGCTTGAACCTGAGCCTCTTCAAAGGCCTCCTTAGAGGGGTAGTCAGCCCGTTCTATTATAAGGAGTGGGATACCCCAAGTTCGAGCCTTGTCTACGATTCCTGCTTCTTTATGATCCGTTAGGATAAGCTTTAAATCTCCATCAATAGTGCCATCTAGCATGGACTGATATAGAGCTTCCGCATTCGAACCCCGACCAGAAGCAAAAATTCCTATCTTTTTAGGCATGGAAGACCTCTCCTTCCAAGATGACTGCTTGGTCCTTGCGGGCTTCAACACTACCAATTTGATAATAAACTTCTTCACGTTCATTCAAATCAGCCTTCACGGCCTCAAGATCTTGCGGACTAACAACCATAACCATCCCAATCCCCATATTAAAGGTTCGGTACATTTCAGGCCATGCCACTTGACCCCATTCTTGAAGCTTAGTAAAAATAGCTGGTCGTGACCAAGCATCAACATTGATAGACGCCGACAAATGATCCCCCAAGATACGCGGAATGTTTTCGTAGAAACCGCCCCCTGTAATATGAACCAAGCCCTTCAAAAGTTCCTTCTCAATCAGCGGCATAAGGGCCTTAGGATAGAGGCGAGTCGGCCTTAAGAGTTCCTCACCTAACGTCTTACCAAGTTCTGGGATAACTTGGTCTAAGGTTAAGCCCTGACGGTCAAAGCAAATTTTGCGAACGAGAGAATAGCCGTTGGAGTGGAGGCCAGCAGAAGGGAGACCCAAAATGATATCTCCCTCCGCAATATCTTGCCCCGTGATGAGCTTAGACCGGTCCACAAGTCCCACAGCAAAACCTGCTAAGTCATAGTCGCCTACTTCATAGAAACCGGCCATTTCTGCGGTTTCACCGCCTAAAAGAGCACAGCCCGACTCCTGGCAGGCCTTGGCAACACCGCCTACGATGGTAGCCACTTGCTCTGGGTCCAGCTTACCTACCGCAATATAGTCTAAGAAGAAAAGAGGCTTGGCCCCTTGGACCAAAATATCGTTAACAGACATAGCCACGCAGTCTTGCCCAATCGTATCATGTTGATTCATCTCAATAGCCAGGCGAAGCTTAGTTCCTACCCCATCCGTACCAGATACTAACATAGGGTGATCCATAGTATGACCTGCTAAACTATAGAGACCTCCAAAACCGCCTAAATCTCCGACTACACCAGGTGTATAGGTGGCCTTTACAGCAGCCTTCATAAGGCTAACCGCCTTGTTACCCGCATCGATATCGACGCCAGCATCTGCGTAGGTGAGACCTTCTTTATTCGAGCACATATTTTACTCCTTCTTCCCCTTCTGGAGGAACAGCTACGGCATAAGACCCATCAAAGCAGGCAAAGCACATATGCTTGCCATCAATATTAGCTATCGCTCGATCTAACCCCTCTTGTGTTAAGTAGTGAAGCTTATCGGCCTTGATGTAGGCACGGATTTCCTCAATAGACTTGGTAGCAGCAATCAATTCCTTACGAACTGATGTATCGATACCATAGTGGCAAGGGTAGAGGATGGCCGGGGACGATACGCACATATACACTTCCTTAGCCCCCGCTTCCTTGAGCATCTTTACAATGAGCCCAGAAGTAGTGCCCCGCACGATAGAGTCATCGATGAGAACAATCCGCTTGCCCTTAACCACTTCTTCCACGGGATTAAGCTTCATTCGTACCGCTAGTTCCCGTTCTTCTTGGTTAGGCTTGATGAAAGTCCGACCAGAGTAGCGGTTCTTAATCAGGCCTTCCGCAAACGGAATGCCCGACTCTCTAGCATAGCCCAAAGCAGCTGTTGTACCAGAGTCAGGAATGGCCATGACAAGATCCGCATCATATTGAGTTTCCCGAGCCAATTCACGACCCATAGCCAAACGGCTTTCATAGACTGACTGGCTATCAATAGTAGAATCAGAGCGAGCAAAGTAGATATATTCAAAGACACAGACCTTCTGATCAATAGCATCTGCCGGTGCATACATACGGGACCGCACCCCAGAGTCATCGATGATGACCATCTCTCCTGCTTCTATATCCCGAATAAATTCCGCCTTTATAGCATCGAGAGCACAGGTTTCCGACGCCAAGACATAACCAGCATTCGTCTTACCTAAACAAAGGGGGCGGTAGCCGTGAGGGTCTCTAAGGCCGATAAGGTAATCATTGGTGTTAATCACTAGAGAAAAGGCCCCTTGAATTCGATTGCAAGCTTCTACAATTCGTTCTTCCATGGTCGCCGCATGAGAACGGGCTATGAGATTAACGATTACCTCCGAATCCATACTTGTTTGGAAGATGGATCCCTGTTCTTCTAAAGCCCTACGAATTTCCAAAGCATTGGTTAAATTGCCGTTATGGGCAACCGCTATATGCTCATCCTTAAATTGGATAACCAAAGGTTGGATATTACGAGGGTTATTAGAACCAGTCGTGGAATAACGCACATGGCCCACCCCCATATGGCCAGGGAGCCGAGGCAGAGACCGAATAGCTTCCGTCAAAAGGCCCATATTCTTAGTCAGTTCGATTTGCGTCCCGTCCGTAACAGCTAACCCAGCAGACTCCTGTCCCCTGTGCTGTAGGGCAAAAAGTCCCCAGTAGACATAGCGAGCTATGTCCAAGGTCCGGTCATAAATGCCAAATACCCCACATTCTTCATGCCACTTGTCGAACACTTGATCGTAATGCATAGCTACTCCTAGTCTCGTTGCCCTGTCAAGCGGAAAAGCATTTCATGATAGGCTTCTTCCACATTCCCCAAGTCACGGCGGAAGCGGTCCTTATCGAGCTTTTCATTGGTATCCGCATCCCAGAAACGACAGGTATCAGGGGAGATTTCATCGCCCAAGAGTATATGCCCCTTATGGCTGCCAAATTCTAACTTAAAGTCCACAAGTTTCACCTTCTTGGTAGCCAAGAAATCTTTGAGGATATCATTGACCTTCATGGTAATATCCTTGATAGCCGTTAACTGATCTTGTGTAGCCCATCCCAAGGCTGTAATTTGGGATTCATTGGCAAATGGATCGCCTAAGTCATCATTCTTATAGCAAAATTCCAATATAGGATGTTGCAAAGGAGTTCCTTCTTCAAGGCCAAAGCGCTTTGCCATAGAGCCCGCTGCGATATTGCGTACGATGACTTCTAGAGGCACAATATCCAAGGCCTTAACAATTTGGTCACGGTCGTCAATCCGTTCCACAAAGTGGGTTGGAATGCCAGCCTCATTAAGCATGGTAAAGAAGAAACTAGTGATTTTATTATTCAAGACCCCCTTATCTTGAATAATCCCCTTCTTTTCCCCATTGAAAGCGGTCGCATCATCCTTGTAATGAATGCGATAGAGGTCTGGGTTTTCCATCTTAAAAACTTGTTTAGCTTTGCCTTCGTACAACATTTGATCCATCTTAACTTCCTCCTTATGCTTGTAATTGTTCTTGTAACTGAGCGTTATCCGCTTCTACCTTAGCCGCTTGATCAGCCCGGAAGGCCTGGTAGCGTTCATACAAGGCAGGGTCTACTAACCCTGCCATCTGTACGGCCAAGAGGGCTGCATTCTTAGCCCCATCCAAGGCCATGGTAGCCACAGGCATCCCCGATGGCATTTGTACTATGGCCAAAAGGGCATCCATACCGTTGAGGCCAGTTGCATTGAGGGGAACTCCGATAACAGGACGACTGGTATAGGAAGCCACCACACCTGGCAGATGGGCTGCTGCACCAGCACCTGCGATAAAAGCTATCGCCCCCTCTGCGGTTAAGCGCTCCACATAGGCCTTAACCACTCCCGGTGTCCGATGGGCCGAGGCGATAACCATCTCATAAGGGATAGAGAAATCATCTAACACTTGGGCCGCCTTCGTCATCGTTTCCAAATCAGATTTACTTCCCATGATAATGCCAACTTTCATGAGCTACCTCCTAACAAAAAAAGCCCAGCACAAGGCTAGGCTCTAAACAGGCGCAAGGATAGATTCAGTACAATCATGTAGGTGGGCTACAAAAAGCATGCGTCTACTCCTCGCAAATACTAAGAATTAAGGGATACATCAATTGTAGCAAGGAGGTATTTATCAGGTCAAGTAATTTTCGAATAATAAATATATTATTTATTCTAATATATTGTATGTATCGAACATTTTTAAATTTATATAGCATTTATTAGCTTTTATTTGATATATCCCGAACTTTGTTAAAGAAATACAGGAATAAGTAGATATAAAAAAACTGCACGCAAACAATATCTGTTATGCGCGCAGTTCCCATGCTCTTGTTTTTCCTATAAAAATTTGAAGGACGTCCTTAGTGTTGGTGGTCTGGCACTTGGAAGCGCCCTTCTAATTGATAGGCATTTTTCAAGTCGCCCGATATTTCAGGAATTCGTTCCACCATCTGGTTCATAAGGGCATACAAAAGAGGGGCTTCAAACTGTCCATCTGCTGCGATATAAACACAATCCATGTAAACAGTTTGATCCTCTTCATCGATATAATACTTCATACCCTTATAGTATGCGTTCTCATGATTGATAAAGTCATTAATGTCCGCCTTGTTATCGGCAGTCACAACTTGTGGACCTACGACTAGGCGTAAGACAGTATAAACGCTGTTATCGGTTATTACGAAGAAAGGCATATCCCCTAGTGGCGATTGCACATACGACCGGTAGATAACGGACCCCTCTTCATCTTCAAAATCCTTCCGTTCAAAGGCTGTAATATTTTCATCGGCTAAAAATTTATCTAGCATTTCTGCTTTTTTATTCATTGACCTACTCCTTGTGTCTACATAGGACGAAAGTATAAGAACCTCAAGTTAGAAGAAAACAGATGCAGCAACCCCAAGGGGCCTGCTACACCTGTTCTGATTAACCTATTAGTCTTCCAAGAATACACATTTGTCATCTTTAAACTCTTTAATGCGCACCAAAGATTCTACGCGATAGCCTGCGTCTTCCAAGCGTTTACGGCCTGGTTGGAAGGATTTTTCGATGGCAATAGCCATGCCTAC
>OGGB01002043.1_pt1 | contig 12331 bp, 9 predicted proteins | sample 1571111 | NCBI WGS metagenome assembly OGGB01 (sample SAMEA2582067, study PRJEB24529) | metagenome | biome: Human gut stool | place: China | collected 2011
ACTGCCGAAGTCCTCGATAACCTTATCGACAACCTTCTTTGACTCTTCAAAATTTGAAACATCACAGAAATACTGCTCAACCTTTGTGCCGTACTGTGAAAGCTCTTCCTTAGCCTTAATGCCCTCGTTTTCGTCACCTACATAGAGAATTGCGATATTAGCACCCTCTTTTGCAAGCTTTGTTGCGATTGCAAGACCGATACCTCTTGAGCCGCCTGTTACTACGGCTGTTTTATTTTCAAATCTCATTATATTATACCTCCGAACAGTATCAAAGTTCAAGTGCGTCAATATCAGCCGCAGTTTCAACCTTGAATGCCTTTACATCTCCGTTGATTCTCTTTACAAGACCTGTGAGAGTTTTGCCTACACCAACCTCAATAAAGGTGTCAACGCCGTCATTAATCATATTTTCAACAATAGTCTGCCATTTTACGGGATTCTCAACCTGTGCCTTTACAAGCGTTTTGAAATCGCCCGAATACGGCTGAGCCGTGTAATCGGAATAAATCTGAACCTTTGGCTGAGCAAAGTCAACATTTTCCATATACTTTCCGAGTCCCTCTGCGGCATCAGCCATAAAGGGAGAATGGAACGCACCGCTTACTGCAAGGAGCTTTGCCCTTCCACCCTCTGCTTTAACTGCCTCGCAGAAAGCGTCGGCATTTTCACTTGTTGTTGCAACAACAGTCTGAGCCGGTGAGTTGTAGTTTACGGGATATGTTTTGTCAAACCTTGAGCAGATTTCTTCAACCTTTTCGGGAGTAAGCTTTAATACGGCAGCCATTGCACCCGGATTTTCCGTTGCGGCTTTGTCCATAAGCTCGCCTCTTTTGCAAACGAGTCTGAAAGCCTCTTCATCGGAAAGGATTCCCGAAAAAGCAAGTGCAGAAATCTCACCGAGTGAAAAGCCTGCTACGCAGTCGGGAGTGATACCCTTTTCAACAAGAGCTCTTGCGGCCGCAAGGTCGGCAGTAAAAATACACGGCTGTGTATTTACTGTCTTTGAAAGCTCCTCCATTGTACCCTCAAAGCACTGCTTTGAAGTGTTTTCTCTTATAGAATCAGCCATTTCGTAAACAGCCCTTGCGGCAGGTGAATTATCGTAAAGATCCTTGCCCATACCGCTGTACTGTGCACCCTGACCTGAAAAAATAAATGCTATTTTACCCATTTTGTTGCTCCGTTCAATACTTCTTCTGCCTGTGAGAACATCTCTTCAATCATTTCTCTTGCCGGCTGTTCCTTTTTAACCATACTTGCAACCTGTCCTGCAAGAACGGTACCCTGAGAAACATCGCCCTCTCTCACAGCTCTTCTGAGTCTGCCGAGTCCCATATTTTCAAGCTCCTCATCGGAAACATTAGCCGAATCGTACTCAGCCTTTGTATATTCACGGGTAAACGAGTTACGGATTGAACGAACAGGATGACCGAGTCTTTTACCTGTTACAACCGTGTCGATATCTCTTGCTTTGAGAATTTTGTTCTTATATTCCTGAGAGATAGTACATTCCTTGGCAACGAGGAATCTTGTGCCGACCTGAACGCCCTGAGCACCGAGCATAAATGCTGCGGCAATCTGTCTGCCGTCTGCAATACCGCCTGCGGCAATTACAGGTATATTTACTGCATCAACAACCTGAGGAACAAGAGCCATTGTTGTGAGATCACCGACATGACCGCCTGACTCGCCGCCCTCTGCGATAACGGCAAAAGCACCGTCTTTTTCCATTTTCCTTGCAAGTGCAACGCTCGGAACAACAGGAATAACCTTGATACCTGCCTCAAGCCACTTTGCCATGTACTTGCCGGGGTTGCCTGCACCTGTTGTGATGACCTTGATGCCCTCTTCAACTACAACATCGCTTACTTCCTCTGCAAACGGACTCATAAGCATGATGTTTACGCCGAAAATTTTATCGGTCATTGTTTTGCACTTTCTGATTTCCTCACGGAGCTGTTCGCCGTTGGAATTCATAGCTGCAATAATACCGAGACCGCCTGCGTTTGAAACACCTGCGGCAAGCGATGCATCAGCCACCCAAGCCATGCCTCCCTGAAAAATAGGGAACTCAAGACCGAGCGACTGGTCAATGACAGTAGAAATCATATGTAATATCTCCTTTTCTGCATTTTTACTTGATTTTCAGAAACAGAAAATTTGCAAGATTTCATTATTTTGAAAAATTTACGGCAAATTCTGCACCTGATACCATACTTTATGGCATATCAGTCTGATTTTACTCCAAAAGCACAGAAAAGTCAATATAAAAGCACAGAAAAGTCAATGTATATGAAGAATTATCTTACCATTAAGCCTTTAACTGCAATAGTCCTCAAGAGCCCTCATAAGGTTTTCTTTCCCCTTTATTTCAATTCCTTTTTCAAGGTAAAGTGCGTCGCCTTTCGGAAGATTTGATACTCTGCAGTCGGTTGTCAGATACGCTTTGTCCTCGCCTTTTTTGTACACTACAATATACCCTTTTTCAGCTTTTATGATGTAATCTCCTTCCGTTGTACCGTTATTCTGAGATACCGAATAATCGCTTGTTGCAGAGGTGTTTTCCGCAGAATCCACGGGAGCAAAAAGCGAGCTTATCATCATACACGCAATCAGAATCACACCTGTTAATCCAACTATTTTTTTCATAATACAGCACTCTTTCCGTCAGTATTTACTTTTATTTTTTCCCGAACCAACGGTTATATTCATCATTTTTATAAAATTCCAACCAAAAGACCGCCTTAATTCTGCATATTTTTTAAGAGAAATTTGCATTAATATATTTATTTTTTTCTTTTCAGGTGATATAATAATCAAATGAGTATTCCTGCTTGTAATTTTGAATATATATGTTATTATATAATTTATGTATTACAGCCGGCGCACTGCGTTTGTGCAAATCACTCAGACAAATTACAAACCGACGGTTGTTCGTTTAACCGTAAATTGTGAATTGATAAAGGAGATAATATGCGAAACAAGCGTGAAACTGACATCAGTCAGTATAAGGATATTCAGCAAAATGAATTATCCGAAAAAGCTGACGGAGGTGCAAAAAGATTTTTCAGGGGGCTTGGCAAGTTTCTGATTACCGTTTGTTCGGTATGTCTGGTTGCTATGCTTATTACGGGCATTTCACTTGCTGTCTACATTTTCACCATTGCGTCCGAACCTACGGGCATCGACCTCAAGGCAAAGTCTATGAACCAGACAAGCCGAATATACATTCAGAATGAGGATACAAAGGAATTTAAAGAGTATCAGAAACTATACGATACCGAGAACAGAATCTGGGTTGACAATCAGGATATTCCTAAGGCAATGAAAGATGCGGTAGTCGCAATTGAGGACAAGCGTTTCTTTGACCACAACGGTGTTGACTGGGGCAGAACTCTTTCCGCCGTTGCAAATCTTGCAACCGGTTCGGACTCATACGGCGGTTCAACAATAACCCAACAGCTCATTAAGAACATTACAGATGACAACGAGGTTTCAATTACAAGAAAGCTTCGTGAAATCACAAAGGCACTAAAGCTTGAACAGGAATATACAAAGGATCAGATTCTTGAAGCGTACCTCAATGTTGTAAACTTCGGCAATAACTGTCAGGGCGTTGAATCGGCGGCTCAGCTTTACTTTGGCAAGAGCATAAAAGACTGTTCAATTGCAGAATGTGCGGCAATTGCGGGAATTACACAAAACCCGTCAAGATGGAATCCGCTTGTTTTCCCCGAAAACAACAAGGAACGCCGTGAAATCGTTCTCAATGAAATGTATGATCAGGAAAAAATTTCCAAAGACGAATTTGATGCGGCTATGAAAGAAAGTGCCACAATGACATTTGTCGGCTGGCAGGCATCCGATGACGATGACGATGATGACGAGGCAGATGTTCAGAACTGGTATATTGATCAGCTCTTTCGTGATCTTCAAAAGGACATTGCGGAATATTACAACATAAGCGAAACTGCGGCATCTTCAAAGCTTTACACAGAGGGACTTAAAATCTACTGTGCTATGGATGAAAATGCTCAAACCTACCTTGAAAATGCGGCACTCAATATTGATAAATCAAATGATTCCGACCTTCAGATTGCGTCAACAATTATGGGATATGACGGCAGAGTAATCGCAACAGTCGGTTCTTCAACAAAGAAAGAGGGCGCTCTCAGCTGGGACAGATCCTACAACTCCGTACTTCAGCCGGGTTCTTCAATCAAGCCTGTTGTTGTTTACCCTTATGCAATCGAATCAAAGAAGCTTTATTTCTCATCAATGGTTCTCGATGAACCGCTTGACAACTATCGTACAAATGAAAGCGGTCAGCTTGTTTCGGGTCCTAACAACGCATACGGCTACTATAACGGCAATATGAGTCTTCCCGATGCAATCGAGTGGTCATCAAACGCAACAGCCGCTCAGACTATGGAGCTTATCGGCGGTCCGAGCGTTGCATATCAGCAGGTTATTACAAAAATGGGATTCAAGAATCTTACGGAACAGGATTCACAGAATACGGGTGCTCTTTCAATCGGCGGTATGAACGGCGGTGTTACAGTAAGAGAAATGGCGGCTGCTTACACATATCTCGGCAACGGCGGTCTTTACTACGAACCGTACACATACTACTATGTAACCGACTCAGAGGACAACATAATCATTGATAACCGTGACGCAGTTCCGAAACAGGCTTATTCAGCCGAAACAGCAGGAATCATGAACAGACTGCTTCACTACAATGTTACAAACAGCGCTCACACAAACGCACATTACGCTCAGATTTCAGGCTGGGACATTATCGGCAAAACAGGTACAACCGATGACGATAAGGATTCATGGTTCTGCGGATGTTCACCATATGCCGTAATGGCTACATGGTGCGGTTTTGACAAACCTAAAACCATTTCCTACAGCGGAAGAACAACGGCAACAAAATTCTTTGCAAATGTTATGGGCAAGTACCTTAAAGGCAAAGAAAACAAGGAATATAAAATATCCAATAACCTGATTGAGGCAACATATAATCCTACAACGGGACTTATTGTTTCAACAGATAATATTTCGGGACGATATGTGGGCTACTACACCGAGGACAATATGCCGAGTTCGGGAGGTGCATATTACAGCGGTAACTATGAATACGGCTCAGATGTTTCAGACTCCTCAAGCTACTACAATCCCAATTACGGCGGTGACAACAGCGGTAGCAATTACGGCGGCGACACAAGCAACAGCGGAGGAGATAATTCAGGCGGAGACACCTCCGGCGGAGGAGATAATTCAGGCGGAGAACCTTCCGGTGGAGGAGATAATTCAGGAGGAGAACCTTCCGGCGGAGGGGAATCCTCAGGCGGAGGCGAAAGCTCCGGAGGCGGTGAATCGTCAGGCGGCGGCGAGGAAGCTCCCCCTGCCGCAGAATAAAATAACAGGTTAAAACCAAAAACTCGAAAGGAAAGGTTTTTAGATATGGTTTCAATAGCAATTATGGGTCACGGTGTTGTAGGTTCGGGCGTTGCCGAAATCTTTACAACACACAAACAGAAGCTTTATGCAAGCATCGGTGAAGAGGTTTATGTCAAGAAGATTCTTGACCTTCGTGAATTTCCCGACAGTCCGCTTGCAGACAGGTTCACAAAAAACTTTGAAGATATCATCAACGACCTCGAAATAAGAGTTGTTGTTGAAGTTATGGGCGGTCTTAATCCTGCTTATGACTTTGTAAAGAGATGTCTTAAAGCAGGTAAGAGTGTTGTTACTTCAAACAAGGAGCTTGTTGCCGCTCACGGTGCAGAACTCCTTGAAATTTCAAAGGAAACAAACACAAACTTCCTCTTTGAAGCGTCGGTAGGCGGCGGTATTCCGATTATCCGCCCGATGAGCCAGTGTCTTGTTGCAAACAATGTTGACGAGATTGCCGGTATTCTTAACGGTACAACAAACTTTATCCTTACAAAGATGATTGAAGACGGTATGCAGTTTGACGATGCGCTCAAGCTTGCTCAGGAGCTTGGCTTTGCCGAGAGAAATCCTGCCGCTGATATTGAAGGTCACGATGCTTGCCGTAAGATTTGTATTCTTGCATCTCTTGCATACGGAAAGCATGTTTATCCCGACTCTGTACATACAGAGGGCATTACAAAAATTACACTTGAAGATGTAAGATACGCTGAGGCTTTCCATTGCGTAATTAAACTTATCGGCAGTGTTAAGCGTCTTGCGGACGGCAAGATTGACATCATCGTTGCTCCTATGCTCGTTCCGAACAAGAGCCAGCTTGCTAACATTGACTATGAGTTCAACGGCATTATGGTAAGAGGCGACTGCACAGGCGATGTAGTATTCTACGGCAAGGGTGCAGGCAAGCTTCCTACAGCAAGCGCAGTTGTAGCCGATGTAATCGACTGCTGTAAGCACCTCAAGACAAGAAAGTTCCTTTACTGGGCAGACGGCAACGGCAAAAACATTCTTCCTTGGGAGGAGTCAAGCCGTGCCATGTATGTTCGTGCAAACGGCAGTAATGTTGCAGAAAAGGCAGAAAAATTATTCGGTGAGGTAACAGTAATCAATAAGACTGACGCACCTGCCGACGAAAAAGCATTTGTTGTCAAGGCTATGCCGTACAACGAATTTGCCGAGAAGATTGCTCAGCTTGAGGCTGACGGTGTTTCGGTACTTTCAAGTATCCGTGTGGCTGATTTATAATTTTACAGAGGGAGTATTAAGTACATGAGTTTGATAGTTCAGAAATTTGGCGGCAGCTCTGTTGCCAATGCCGAAAGAGTAATGAATGTTGCATCAATCGTAACAGACACTTACGCAAAGGGCAATGATGTTGTAGTTGTTGTATCCGCTCAGGGCGACACAACAGACGATCTCATTGAAAAGGCAAACGAAATCAATCCAAAGGCTTCAAAAAGAGAAAAGGATATGCTTCTTGCCGCAGGCGAGCAGATTTCTATTTCACTTCTTGCAATGGCAATTGAAAAGCTCGGTTACCACGCTGTTTCTCTTCTTGGCTGGCAGGCAGGTTTCAATACCACTTCTGCTCACACAAGCGCAAGAATCAGAAAAGTTGAGCCTGACAGAATTAAGAAAGAGCTTGACAAGAAGAACATTGTAATCGTTGCAGGCTTCCAGGGCCTTTCAAAATACGGCGATATTACAACACTCGGCAGAGGCGGCTCAGACACAAGTGCCGTAGCTATTGCGGCTGCAATGCATGCTGATCTCTGTCAGATTTTCACCGATGTTGAGGGTGTTTACACAGCTGATCCGAGAAAGGTTAGTAACGCTAAGAAGCTTCAGGAAATCTCTTATGACGAAATGCTTGAGCTTGCTACACTCGGTGCTCAGGTTCTTAACAACCGTTCGGTTGAAATGGCTAAAAAATATAATATCGAGCTTGAAGTGCTTTCAAGTATGACAAAGGCTTCGGGTACAATTGTAAAGGAGAAAACTAAAATGGAAAAAATGTTAATCAGCGGTGTTGCTAAAGATACAGATGTTGCAAGAATTTCTGTTATGGGTGTTCCGAATATCCCCGGTCTTGCTTTTAAGATGTTCTCAAAGCTTTCTGCTAAAGATATCAATGTTGACATTATTCTTCAGTCAATCGGTCATGACGGCAAGAAGGACATCAGCTTTACAGTTGCCAAGAACAGAGGCGAAGAGGCTGTTGCTCTTATGAAAGAATACACAGAGAACCTCGGTGCAGAGGAAATTCTCTATGACGATAAGGTAGCTAAGATTTCAATCGTCGGCGCAGGTATGGAAAGCCACGCAGGTGTTGCTACAAAGATGTTCGAGGCTCTTTATGACGCTCAGGTCAACATCCAGATGATCAGCACAAGCGAAATCAAGGTTTCTGTTCTTATTGATTCATCAGACGCTGACAAGGCTGTAAGCGCTATCCACAGCAAGTTCTTTGATTAATAATTAATTTTGGTTAATGCAAAAATCCCTGTCCGTTATGGACAGGGATTTTTTTGTATCGGTAAACTTTGTTTTTGACATTATAAAGCTGTCTGTACGAATTGGGTACAGCGATTCACCGTTAATTTTATTAATAGTAATATCCTGAACGGAAAAGTTCGCTGAAGATATTGATACCGGAGACTGCAAGAATAATTGAAACAACTACCACAAGCACAACTCCGATAAGAGCCAGGATAAGAGCGGCTCTTGCGTAGTTTTTGAGTGACTTCTTTGTTGATGAGCTGAATGCCCAGACAAAGAGCATAATGAGGTTTACAAGCGGCAGACAGGTTAAAAGCATAACGCCGATCCAACCGCCTATGCTTACAGGCTGAGTATCCGGAGTACCGTATGGCGGTGCAACGGGCGGTACAGGCTGTGAGTTGTATGTCTGCTGGTACTGCGTGTTGTACTGCTGATTATAGCCGTTGTTGTAGCTCTGATATTGATTGCCGTACTTGCTTTGATTTGCGCCGTAATCATTGTTCGGTGAGTTTGTAAACTGCTGACCGTATGAAGTTTTGTTAGGCTGCGGCTGATAATAAGCCTGATTCTGCTGACCGTACTGCTGAGAATACGGATTCTGCTGTGGCTGACTGTCGGCAGTCGGCTGTGCGTTATCAACCTCAGGCTGTGCAGTCTGCACATTCTCGTAAGGGTTCTGCGCAGCATCTTCGGTTGAAGCATTTTCAACAGGCTGTGTTTCAGGCTCTGGAGTCTGCTCAACAGGTGTTCCGCAGTAAGTACAGAACATTGCTCCGTTGTCAATTTCATGATTGCAATTTTTACATACCATATATAATCGCTCCTTGCATAATATTCTATAAATAGTATGCTATCATTTTACACTATTTGCCTTACAAAATCAACAACATTCCACGCAATAATTCAATAATATTACAAAAAGCGACAGTTTTACGGCTGTCGCTTTTTATTATACTCCCCTTTTCATAAGCTTGTGGGGAATTATTTTATTTTCTTTGAGTGACGCTTTTACATCTATAATACGCTGATTTGACGAGCCTCTGAAAGCAAGGCTTATATCGTGAAGAGCCTCAACAAATTCGCCGTCAACAAGCACATCAATCATTGAAAGCATTTCATCCGTACATTCACACCTTGCTCTGCTGTCGGAAAGAAGCTCCCTGTCAAACAAATAGCCTGAATAACACCAAATTGTTTTGTCGGAATATTTTTCTCTGACACGCTTTAAAAACGGCACTAAGGCTCTTTGATTTGAAGGTTCAAAGGGTTCTCCGCCGAGCAATGACAAGCCGTCAATATATGACGGTTCAAGCTCTTTGAGAATTTTATCCTCAACCTCTTTGGTAAAAGGTTCGCCGTAATCAAAACTCCATGTCTGCGGATTAAAGCAGTTTTTGCAATGATGCGTACAGCCGGATACAAAGAGCGATACTCTTACTCCCTCACCGTTTGCAATATCGCAGAGTTTAATTTCTCCGTAATTCATCAAAGGTGAAGCACCCTTTCCTCAATTTCCTGAGTTCTGCCCTGATTCCAGAACTGAGTTCCGATATATCCACAGGTTCTTCTTGCAACATTCATCTTATCCTGATTACGGTTTCCGCAGTTAGGACACTCCCACACAAGCTTGCCGTCATCGTGAACGATCTTGATTTCTCCGTCATAACCGCAAACCTGACAGTAGTCGCTCTTTGTGTTAAGCTCTGCATACATAATGTTATCGTAAATGAACTTGATAACCTGTAAAACAGCGGGAATGTTATCCTGCATATTCGGAACTTCAACATAGCTGATTGCACCGCCCGGCGACAAAGCCTGAAATTCGGATTCAAGCTTCAGCTTGCTGAATGCGTCAATATTCTCGGTAACATGAACATGATAGCTGTTAGTGATGTAGTTTTTATCTGTTACACCCTTGATAATGCCGAAACGCTTTTGAAGACACTTTGCAAACTTATATGTTGTGCTTTCAAGAGGAGTGCCGTAGATGCTGTAATCGATGTTTTCCTCTTTTTTCCACTTTGCACAATAGTCGTTTAGCTTCTGCATAATTTCAAGACCGAGTTCTTTGCCCTCTTTTTCTGTGAGCTTTTTGCCGATAAGGCTGTAAACGCACTCCCAAAGACCTGCATAACCGAGTGAAAGCGTTGAATAACCGCCGTGGAGAAGCTTGTCAATCTTCTCACCCTTTTTAAGTCTTGCCAAAGCACCGTACTGCCACAAAATAGGAGCGGCATCCGAAAGAGTGCCTGTAAGACGCTCGTGACGGCACTGCAATGCTCTGTGGCAAAGTTCCATTCTCTCGTCAAAAATCTTCCAGAATTTATCAAGATCCTTGCCTGCGCTGAGTCCGATATCAATAAGATTTACAGTCACAACGCCCTGATTGAATCTGCCGTAATATTTCGGCTTGCCGTTTTCGTCAACATAAGGAGTAAGGAAGCTTCTGCAACCCATACAGGTAAAGCAATGTCCCTCGCCGTTTTTATCAATTTTGCTTTGGAGCATAACCTTCTCCGAGATATAGTCGGGAACCATTCTCTTTGCGGTACATTTTGCAGCAAGCTCCGTAAGATACCAATACTTGCTGTCCTCTGTTATGTTATCCTCCTCAAGCACATAAATAAGCTTTGGAAACGCAGGTGTAATCCACACACCCTTTTCATTTTTTACGCCCTTGTGACGCTGTTTGAGTGTTTCTTCAATAATCATAGCGAGGTCGTGCTTTTCCTGCTCGTTTTTAGCCTCGTTAAGATACATAAACACGGTTACAAACGGAGCCTGACCGTTTGTTGTGAGCAAAGTAACAACCTGATACTGAATGGTCTGAACACCACGGTTTACTTCTTTGCGAAGTCTTTGCTCAACGATATCGTTGATTTTCTCTTCTGTGGGATGAACACCGAGTTCTTCGATTTCCGCAAGAGTTTCTCTGCGGATTTTCTCACGGGAAACCTGAACAAACGGTGCAAGATGAGCAAGGCTTATGCTCTGACCGCCGTACTGGTTACTTGCAACCTGTGCAATAATCTGAGTTGCAATGTTACACGCCGTTGAAAAGCTGTGCGGTCTTTCAATAAGCGTATCGCTGATAACGGTACCGTTCTGCAACATATCCTCAAGGTTTACAAGGTCGCAGTTGTGCATATGCTGTGCAAAATAGTCCGAATCGTGGAAGTGAATAATACCTTCCTTATCAGCCTCAACAATATCAGCCGGCAAAAGCATTCTTCTTGTAAGGTCACGACTGACCTCACCTGCCATATAGTCACGCTGAACGCTGTTGACGGTAGGGTTCTTATTTGAATTTTCCTGCTTTACTTCCTCGTTATTGCACTCGATAAGCGAAAGAATTCTGTTATCGGTAGTATTTGCCTTACGAACAAGCGAACGATTGTAGCGGTAACGCACATATCTTCTTGCAAGCTCAAACGCACCCTTTGCCATGAGCTGATCCTCAACCATATCCTGAATTTCTTCAACGGACACTGCTCTCCTGATTTTGTTGCACTTATATTCAACATAGTCGGCAACATCCTCAATCTGTTCGTCTGTAAGGAACTTGTGTTCCCCCGAACCGTTTGCTTTTTTAACGGCATTAATAATTTTTTCAATGTTGAAATCTTCTTCTGAGCCGTTACGCTTAATAATTCTCATAATCCTTCCCCTTTTTATTATTTTGCGGTACTTCCTTGGTAAAAATATCCTATATCTGTTAATCCGAATAAAAAAATAAATTTTTCAATAATGCCATTTAAAAAATGCGTTATGTAATAAAATTGCAAGGAACCAAACTATCCCTGCAATGCAAGACCAATTATACAATAATTGCAATATAAATACTGTTGCACAGGCAACAATTATGTGATATACTATACTATATCTTGTGGTAAGATAAAAAACGCCACACATTATGGAGTGTTGCAAATGATAGAAGAAATAGGCGGTGCAAGGCTTAAAAAATCAGATTTCATCGGGATAAACGAGTGTTTTAAACCTATTGAAAGAGAGTATAAAAGGGGTGAAATCATAACTACATATTCACCCGAAAATGACACAATTTGCATCATAAAAGAAGGAACTGTTTATCTGACAACAGACAATGCCGAAAATCAGCGGAGAATTATTTCTTTTTATGAAAAAGGCGACATAATCGTCACCTGCATTGTACCCGAATCAGACAACAGAATTTTTTATCTGAGTGCCAAAACAAACTGCAAAATTGATTTCGTGAAATACTCAAAATTTACAGCCTGTTGTGAAAAGCATTGCAGTAAACACCAGCGGATTATAAGTGCATACATCAAAAAATCTCATAAAAAAAGTCTTGCTCACACAGACATTGTCTGTCAGCAGACGCTGAGGA
>OGGB01002053.1_pt1 | contig 12289 bp, 9 predicted proteins | sample 1571111 | NCBI WGS metagenome assembly OGGB01 (sample SAMEA2582067, study PRJEB24529) | metagenome | biome: Human gut stool | place: China | collected 2011
ACGAATTAACGATTGGAATGAGGTATGATATGCCATTAAACTGGAATGATGAAACGATTCCATCAGAAGCAGATAAAATAACAGATATATTAGGATTTAAAGAAATCGGTGGTATCGGGCAACTGATTTACCACCCTTTCCGATTCAAAAAATATGAACTTGATATTGATAAAAGCAATGATTACTGTGCAACACCATTTTGCCGCCCCGGATATGAACCCATCTTTCCTAAAGAAGATTTTCTTTCCGGACAGGGACTGCTTACCAGCCTTTGCAATCTGGCAATGCAGATAAACAGCTTTGATAATAAAATTCCATATACGCAGCTCATCATGGAATGGTGTACAAATAATATGCATCCATATAATATTGATTTCATCTATTCTGAATTGAATAAATCTTTTGATATAAATAGCTTCGATGCAGAAATGGTAGAAAGAGACGGAACATTTGAGATTAACACCTTCCTAGATGATCTTGGAAAATTATATAATGCAGTCATGTTTTATGTTGCTCTCGAAGGTGTCTATATTGCCGATGACGAATCTGCATATGATTTATCCAAAGAAGGGAAATACTTTGAGGGCTACTCTTTCTTTGATAAATATAAGCATCCTATTGTTGCAATACCGAACGACTTAGATTATGGGGATGCAAAAGGAAATCTCATAGAAGAAATGCAAATTGATAATGAGTATATTAAAAATCATCCGGTCGAAGAACCTCCAACCGGAGAATTTGCTACTACACCATATGACGATTACGATGAATTCCGGAATGCGCTTATTGACATCATTCCGGAATTTACCATGAAATTAAAGGTAGATCCCCGCACTAACCGATTAGAATTTTCTACCGATATTAATTCTGTATTTGATATTGCATGGCTGACACTTGCAAGAATGCTTTCCGAAGCCCCTGCACCAGAAGATAAAGGGAAATCAGATAATCGTCCAGAAGGCATTATGATTCGTTGTCGGAACTGTGGTAAATTCATAATCCGAAAGAGCAACCGACAGGAATTTTGTGATGCCGAAGAATGCCAGAAGGTTCGAAATGCCCGAAAGCAAAAAGCCTATCGTGAGCGAAAATCCATTGAAAAAGCTCAAAAAAGCAAGAAAAAGGCACATTAATTTATATGATATGGCGGAAAGGCAAATAGATTATTGTATCTAATGTCAGCCAGCTACATGCAATTATGTGCTATAATATTATATAAAATATGTTAAAAGACACCGGAATCCCCCCTATGCAATTTCGCGAAAAAACGTGTGTGAGGGGGCAGCGGTCTTTAGAATGAATAGTTACAGAGATAATACTCCCCCCATGGGATTAACGGAGGACATACATAATGGCAGATTTAGAAGTACAAGAAAAAGACGGGAAAATATATTGTCCCTTAAAGAAAGCATGGCACGTATCAACACCAGAAGAAAGAGTTCGTCAATATTACATCGCTATTCTTGCTAACAAATATGGATACTCTCTTGAACAAATGGATCAGGAACTTAAAGTAAATAACTCCAAACGTGGTCAAGGTAAAGCTCGCGCAGATATTGTAATTTGGAAAAGTGAGCAGGACAAAAAAGACAAAAAGGCTGCTTTTATTGTAGTAGAGTGCAAAGCTGAAAATGTTAAGGTTCGAGTTGAAGATTATTACCAAGGATTTAATTATGCTTCTTGGGCACATGCAGAATTCTTTGTAACAACAAACGAAAAAGAAACAAAATATTTTAATGTAGACCCTGCATATTTACCTCAAAAATTAGATGAAGTTGTAGCTATTCCAACTGCTAAAGATGTAGATGATGCTGCAAGAATTGAACAAATAAAAAATCAAACCAAACTTTTTACACGTGATGAATTCACAAAGACGTTACGCACTTGTCATAACATAATTAGGAATAATGATAAGCTATCTCCAGAGGCTGCGTTCGACGAAATCAGCAAACTACTTTTTATGAAAATTAGATTCGAGCGTGACAATAAGGGTATGAAAGTATTCACAAAACAGGAATACCTTGATGCTGCCCAAAATCACGAAAAAAATGTTAGACCGGGTCTAAAGGGCACTGACTTATACGCACTCTCTTACATGCAGTTTTTATTTAGAACTACTAAAGAGTTCTTTAAAGATGACAGATTATTTGATGATAAAGACGAAATAAATATCAGAGAGAATAGTTTCATTCAAATCTTGGAGAAACTTGAAACATTTAATCTATCCGATACGCAAGATGACGTTAAAGGAATAGCATTCGAAGAATTCCTCGGAACAACGTTCAGAGGCGAATTAGGACAGTTCTTCACCCCTAGAACTATAGTTGATTTTATGACAGAGATTCTTGACCCTCAAGAAGGTGAGGTAATTTGTGACCCTACCTGTGGCTCTGGTGGATTCTTAATTAAGGCTTTTGAATATGTAAGAGAAAAAATAGAGGCAGATATCCGTTCAAAAAAGGATTCTTTAAGACTTTCCATTGAAGGGAATGACTACGATGCTCTTCCAGAAGATAAACAAGTAAAGATAAGTCATTCCATAGATAAAATGCAAGCAGCACTAAATACTGAATTAGATACTGGCATTGAGGGTAGTCGAATGTATCAGCTTTCTAGGAATTGCATTTATGGTACAGATGCTAATCCACGTATGGCTCGTACATCTAAAATGAACATGATTATGCATGGCGATGGTCATGGTGGTGTGCATCATCATGACGGGTTACTTAATGTTAATGGTATTTTTGAAGAGAGATTTGACGTTATCTTAACAAATCCACCTTTTGGTCAGAATGTGGATAGAGGTCAGCTCATTTCAGAAGCAGATAAATTCACTGACGAAGAAATGAAGAAAAAATATAAGAAAAAATATGGTGCAGCTTACAATGAAGCCCTAAAGCAAGTTGATGAGCATATTGGCGAATCATTACTATCTCTTTACGATTTAGGTAATACTTCTACACTTACAGAAGTTTTATTTATGGAAAGATGCTTACGACTTCTAAAAAAAGGAGGTCGTATGGGGATGGTACTCCCAGAAGGCGTTCTAAACAATAAAAACCTGCAGGCTGTTAGAGAATATTTTGAAGGAAAAGCAAAAATTATTCTGATTTGCTCTATCCCACAAGATGTGTTTATAGCTGCAGGCGCAACTGTAAAACCAAGTCTTGTTTTTATGCGAAGATTCACAAATGATGAAGAATCTGAATATGCAAATTGCAAGTCTGAAGCACTTGCTGAAGTAACAGCTTTACACCAAGCAGAAATTGACAAATTAGAAGCCACTATTGCTAAAGCAGATGCTCTCACGGAATCACTTAAAGATGACCTTAAGAAGGCAAAGACAAAGCTTAAGCAGGCAAAGAAGGACAAGAAAAATACAACATCAGTTGAGACAGAAATAACAACAATCAAAAAAGAGCAAGCTGACAATAGGCTAAATAAGAAAACTGCTGAAAAAGAATTGAAGGAACTTTATAAGCAGATTGATGAAGAGACAAAACCGGTTGTTAAGAAGAAGTTTGATTATGATATTCCTATTGCAAAGATTGATGATGCTGGAATCACAACGACTGGTGCTGCATCCGAAGGAAATCAGTTACCGCAGTTAGTAGATGAATACTCAGATTATAGAATACAGAATAATTTATGGCCAGTTTTAAACAATGAAACAATCTATGCCATGAATACCGACGGAAAATATTGTAGGTATATTGGTAGTCAGGAGGTGGTGTTGAATGAGCAATAAACCAGCGCTACTTTCAACTGTTCCTTTTTCTTCATTTTCCCAATGGGATGTGAAACAGTTCTTTTTTGCAAAGATACTTTCAAAATATCCCGTGGAGGAATTAGGAAAACATTTAATTCATCAAACAGAAAAAATACAACTATCTGATGAGCCTACCAAAGAATTCACCATATTAGGCGTGTCAAATAAAATCGGTATGTTTGATGGTTCTACTGAAAAAGGAAGCAAAATTAAACAAAAGTACCATGTTGTAAAAGATAATTGGTTAGCCTACAACCCATATCGAATTAATGTAGGTTCAATAGGAATAAAAACACCTAATTTGAAAGGTAGTTATATAAGTCCTGCATATGTTGTTTTTAGTTGTAAGGATACTATTCTACCTGAATATTTGTGGCTGATGATGAAAAGTGATTTCTTCAATAAGCTTATCAAGGATTCGACAACTGGTTCAGTTAGACAAACATTGCATTTTGAAAAACTAGCAGCTATAAAAGCCCCCGTTCCTAACGTGTCTGACCAACAGATAATTCTTGACGCATATCATGCTAAGCTTAATGAGGCAGAAGAAAATATCAAAACGGCTAATGATTACAGCGATGGTTTATTGCTAAGTATTCAAGCTGACGTTTCAAACTTAAAAGATGAGCCTCCGAAGACCCCAGAGGTTACAAATCTAGTACATACCATATCATTTTCTGATATGAACAGGTGGGAAGTTGCTTACATTCTCAAGGAAGGAAAACTTGAAAAAGTGTATAAAAGCTTCAAATATCCTTCTTACGAAATATCACAATTGCAGAAAGAATCTTTGTTTGGTCTATCCTCAAAGGCTTCTTTAACACAAAAAGATGGCATGATTCCGATGTTAAGAATGCCAAACATTGTAAACGGTGAAATAGATTGTAGTCAGCTAAAATACTTACCCAAAAGTAGTGCCACAACGGCTAATGAACCAGATAAATGGTTGTTAAAAAAGGGGGATTTTCTAATCAATCGTACCAATAGCAAAGAGCTTGTTGGCAAATCTGCGATCTTCAATCTAGATGGAGATTATACTTATGCTTCTTATCTTATTAGATATAGATTTGATACAAGCCTTGTACTCCCAGAGTATGTGAATATTCTATTTATGCTGCCATTAGTAAGGAAACAAATAGATGCTGTAAGTAGACAGACAGCAGGTCAGTGTAATATTAACAGTGATGAAATTGGTGCCATTCGCATCCCTGTTCCTTCCATTCCTATTCAGCAAGAAATAATTAAAAAATACTTTGATGCCAAAGATGGTGCTAACAATTATTACGCTAAGGCCGATGAATGTAAAACCAATGCTCTTATCAATTTTGAAAAAGAAATATTTTAATAAACGGATAAAGCCACAATCTCGGTAGTCTTACTACCAAAGATTGTGGCTTTATCTGTTCAAACTCTTGTATATCTGCCATCGCTTAGTAGTAGGTTACTACTAAGGAATATTCCCAATTTTTCCCACTATTCTAGCTTATCCGCCATGAGCCTTAGTAGTCTAAATCGTAGCAATTCCAAGGCTTTCCGCCATATTCTGCCCCGCGTTGCCCCAGTCTGCGAAGGTATGCATTATCATAAAACTGGAGTGTCGTGGCAGATGAAAAGTACTTTTATCATAGTTTTTATCCTTAATATAATAACCTCACCAGACAACAATCCAGTGAGGTCATATAATCGCGCTTTCTGTTTAGTTACAAACTCAATCTTAAGAGCCATTCCCATACCATCCGCTAATCTTTAAAGCAAATTAAAAGAAGGATTTCGTGTTCCATTCTCAAGCTTGCTGATATCTGCCTGATTAATACCAGTACGTTCTAGTACATAATGTATCTGTGCTAACATCTCAGTATCATCCAATACTCTTGTCAGACCAACAAGTTTTTCATCATCCCAGACGGTAAGCACAGTTGAGGAATTCATAAGAGCCTTATACAGTCGATCTGGATAATTTCCTGATATCCAATGAACCGATAGAAATAACTTTTGAATCTGTTCTTTCGTAAACTTTTTTCTTCTGTATATATAAGCATAATCTATTTCCCCCTATCTGTTATGATCACATCTCTGGCATTGCAGCATTTCATTTTCAACATCATCTTTATAAAAAACACCTGACCATTGGCAAACATTCTGCAAAATAGGCACAACAGATTTTCCTTTTTGTGTCAACATATACTCTACACTTGGTGGGATTTCATCATAGGATTTTCTTTCAACAATCCCAACTTCTATCAGGTCTTTTAATGTTGCAGCAAGTACTATATCCGTAATATTGCACATTTCTCTTCGAAGTTCACTGTATCGAAGCTTTTCGGCTGCAGATAACACACTTATTATGCGTGATTTCCATTTTCCACCAAATATTGCCAATCCATATTCAAGTGGGCAACGTATATCATCATCTAATTTTTTCTCATATTTTGCCATTAAAAAGTCACCTTCCAGCTCTACGCATCGCTGCTAAAGCCTCTTGTCTATTAAACTCATTCTCTCCTTTTTCTTTCACATATGCTGTCATTATAGCTTGATGGTGATTCTTTTTAAAGTTACTATGAAATTTATTAGCAGCTCTTTGTTATATTTCTTTCTTATTCCCTGCACCTCCGATTTACGCTTTAACCCCTCTTCTACCTCAATACATTTGTATTATTATTGCAAAGCACCTCAAAATGATTTCGATGCGTTTTTATAAAACCTTCTTTTTGCAGCTTTGATATCTCAGTAGACATTGCTGCGCGGTCAATGCAAAGATAATCTGCCAGCTGCTGCCTGTCAAAAGGAATATCAAAGGACAAGGAAGAATGTCTGATAGATTCTGCTGACAGGTATGACAATAATTTCTCCCTTGTTGTCCGCTTGCCAACATGTGTAATCTTATCATTCAGAATCAGTATCTTATTTGCCAGTACACTGACCAGGTTGCGAATCAGCTTCTGATGATGCCCACATGCAGTTGGACAAGTAACCAGAAGCTTCTGTATATTTAAAAAAACAATCTCACAATCCTCATCTGCTACCACACTGATGTTCAGAACAGCACCAGGGCTTGCCGCATATGGTTCTCCAAAAAAATCACCAGCATGACATTTAGACAGAATATTCCGATGTCCCCAGAGATCCTCCTGAATAATAAGAACACAACCTGACAATACTAATCCCATTACCTGTGTAGAATCTGCTGCTCTGAAAATATAAGAATCCTTCTCTTTAGAAACTGTTACTGCCTCTACACAGTGCAATACAGATAATATCTCATTATCAGTAAGACCTTTAAAAAAAGGACTGTTTTTTAAAATAGGTAAATATTTTTTCAAAATCTCACCTCCTGTTGGAAATCAAACATACAAGTTGTATTTATTATAATATGATTCTAACAGAAACAAAAATAAAATTCTATTAATGGAGGGTAAAATGATAAGAAAAATTATACGTATTGATAAAGAAAAATGTAACGGATGTGGTGCATGTGCAACTGCCTGCCACGAAGGTGCCATTGATATTATAGACGGAAAAGCCGAGCTGGTAAGAGAACATTTTTGTGACGGATTGGGGGATTGTCTCCCAGAATGTCCTACAGGAGCTATTTCATTTGAGGAAAGAGAAGCACCTGCATATGATGAAGATGCTGTAAAAGAAGCACAGAGTAAAATAGCTGCTCAAAACCATGCAATGTCACCTCACACCGGCTGTCCAGGATCTAAAATCATGCAGATACAGCGAACAAAAACGCCTGAGACCGCAAAAACATTTTCAGGTGCAGATTCGATATCACAACTTGAGAACTGGCCGGTACAGATCAAACTTGCACCTATCAGTGCACCATATTTTAATGGTGCAAAACTTCTGATAGCCGCCGATTGTACTGCTTACGCTTATGCTGGATTTCATCAGGATTTTATTCAGAATAAGGTAACACTAATAGGTTGTCCGAAATTAGACCAGGTTGATTATAGTGAGAAACTGGCTGCTATTATTCAGAATAACAACATTCAAAGTGTGACAATCGTAAGAATGGAAGTTCCATGCTGTGGTGGTCTGGAGATGGCAGTAAAAAATGCACTTCAAAATAGTGGAAAATTCATACCATGGCAGGTTGTAACAATAAGTATTGATGGAAAAATTATTGATTAATAAGGAGATTACTGGAATGAATAAAAAAATGTTTTGTTTTCAGTGTGAACAGACAGCCGGATGTACTGGCTGTACAGGAAATGCAGGTGTCTGTGGAAAAAATGCAGATACAGCCAAATTACAGGATGAGCTGACAGGTGCATTGATTGGTCTTGCAAGAGCTGTAGACAGTGCATCAGCTATTTCTAAAAGAACCGTACAAGTCATAATTGAAGGTCTTTTTACAACAGTTACAAATGTAAGTTTTGATAATGCAGCAATCGAAAATATGATACAAAAAGTCAGAGCTGAGAAAGAACGACTGGTCCCTGACTGCAGCAAATGTCAGTCACCATGTGGTAAAACAGGCGAATACGACATGCAGCAGATGTGGAATGCCGATAAAGATATCCGCTCTTTAAAATCTCTTATTCTTTTTGGTATTCGTGGAATGGCCGCCTATGCTTACCATGCAAATGTTCTGAATTATGAAGATGATGAAGTAAACCGATTCTTCTGCGAAGCATTATTTAAGATTGGTTACGAAGAAAGTATAGAAACACTGCTTCCTACAGTACTTAAAGTAGGCGAGATCAACCTTAGGTGTATGGCACTTCTTGATAAAGCAAATACAAACAGCTATGGAATGCCAGAGCCCACAGAAGTTACACTTACCATCGAAAAAGGACCTTTTATTGTCGTGACAGGTCATGATCTTAAAGACCTGCAGCTTTTACTTGAACAGACAGAAGGAAAAGGAATCAACATATATACTCATGGTGAAATGCTCCCTGCCCATGCCTATCCACTCTTGAAAAAATTTCCACACTTAAAAGGAAATTTTGGAACTGCATGGCAGAATCAGCAGAAAGAGTTTGATCATCTTCCAGCTCCGATTCTTTACACTACCAACTGTCTGATGCCGCCAAAAAGCAGTTATGCTGACAGAGTATTTACAACAGAGGTGGTTGCTTTCCCTGGCGCTGTTCATATTGATGAGAAAAAAGATTTTACGCCAGTTATCAAAAAAGCACTTGAACTTGGTGGCTATAAAGAAAATCAGACATTAAAAGGTATCAATGGAGGTACCAAGGTGACAACCGGATTCGGTCATTCAGCTATACTGTCACATGCAAATACTATAGTAGATGCTGTAAAATCAGGTGCAATCAGCCATTTCTTCCTGGTTGCCGGATGTGATGGTGCTAAACCGGGTCGAAACTATTACACAGATTTTGTTAAACAAACTCCTTCTGACAGTATCATCCTCACCCTGGCATGTGGCAAATTCCGTTTCAATGATCTTAATCTTGGAGAAATCAATGGTCTGCCACGACTGATGGATATGGGGCAGTGTAACGATGCTTATGGGGCGATTCAGGTTGCTCTGGCACTTGCGGATGCATTTGGATGTACTGTAAATGAGCTTCCACTCTCCTTCGTTCTTTCATGGTACGAACAGAAGGCAGTCTGCATTTTGTTAACACTTCTGCACCTCGGAATCAAAAACATCCGTCTTGGTCCTTCTCTACCTGCGTTTTTGTCTCCTAATATTCTGAACTTTCTTGTGGAAAAATATGGCATAGCACCTATCACCACACCAGAAGAAGACATCAAAGCGCTGATAAACACTCCATAACACCAATAAAGCCGATACAGGAATAAAAACCCTGCCTCGGCTTTTTCTTTTGTCATTCTCCAGGACACAAAATATCCTCATTCTCATCATATTTTCTTCACTATTCCCACCTACACTATAGATAAGATGTAAATGGCAGAAGATCAAAACATTATTTATGCCTGCATAATAAAACTTTTGACTTTAGAATCCACCTGACATAGATATTGATATTGATATTGATATTAATTATATATGCATTAACGATATCTATCCGATAATATCTATATTAACTAAAGAAATAATGAATGAGAGGATGAATATATATGATTAATTTAAAAAAAGTAAACAAATCATGCGTAGCCGCAGTTCTTCTTGCCATGTGTCTTATGACATCGGGCTGTGGTTCACAAAACTATACAACCAACAACAAAAATACTGATACAACTGTAACTTCCAGCATTACTGCCCAGGATACCAATGTAACTCATGCAGATGATGCCGATAACTACAAAACGGAAATAACAGGTGAATTCAGCATTACATCAACTGATGGTTCTACAATAACACAGAATGATTCCGTATATACCATAACACAGGCTGGCGAATATACAGTTACCGGGCTCTTATCAGAAGGACAGATTGTAGTTAATGCTGACGATAATGCCGAAATCACCATTGTATTGAATGGTACATCCATCACATGTTCTAACGGTTCACCTATTTATATTAAAAATGCTGATAATGTAAAAATCAAATCTGAGGAAAACACTTATAACTGTATAGTTGATGCAAGAACTGAAGCTGACGACAATCCAGACAATTCTTCCAGTGAAAATGGTAATGCTGCCATCTATGCAGCATGTGACCTTAAATTGGTTGGAAAAGGGGCATTATCAGTAACTGGCAACCATAACAACGGTATCCAGAGCAAAGATGACATTTCTATTAAAAATGTTACTATCAAGGTTAATGCTGTAAATAATGCTATAAAAGGAAACGATGAGGTAGCTATAGAATCTGGTGAAATAATAGCTATATCCAGAAAAGGCGATGGCATCAAAACATCAAACAGCAGTCTTTCAACCAAAGGAAAACAGAAAGGAAATGTAATAATATCTGGTGGAAATATTGATATATATGCTGCCTGTGACGGCATATATGCTGCATATGGTGCAGCTGTTTCAGGTGATGGAAATCTGAATATATATACAGATACTTATTCTGATTATAGTGAAGCCGTGGCTGCTGACAACTCCGGTTCTTCAGCCAGCAGCTCTGGTTCTTCAATCAGCACCCCAGATTCATCAGCCAGCAACCCAGGTTCTTCAGCCAGCAACCCAGGTTCTTCAGCCAGCAACCCAGGTTCTTCAAATCAGAATCAAGGTTCATCATCTAAATCATCATCCAATGCAACTATGATGACTTACACAACAACTGCCAATACAGACAACCAGAATAACAGCAGCGTGGGAACTCCACCCGATATGAACAATGCTCAGAACAATGGTAACATGGGCAATCCTCCTGATATGAATAACAGTAGCAGCAATCCTGGCAATAATCGTGACATGAAAGGTAACTTCAGTGGTGGAAACAGAGCTGCTAATGGTATGCCTGGCAATAACAGCTCAGGAAATTCATCTAAAAAGTCTTACTCTACAAAGGGAATCAAAGCCGAGAGCGAGATAAATATATCTGGTGCAGCCATTAACATAAGTTCAACTGATGATGGTATTCATGCCAACTCAGATTCTGGTGTTCTTGAAACCGGCGAAGATGGCAAGGGTATAATATCTATATCAGGTGGAACTATCACAATCTCTACAGGTGATGATGGAATACATGCAGATAAAGAGCTTAATATAACTGATGGATATATAAATGTTTTAACATCCTACGAGGGTCTTGAGGCTATAACAATCAACATCAGTGGTGGACAAAACTTTGTATATGCAGCTGATGATGGCATTAATGCATGTACCGGAGATGGCTCATCTACTCCTCTTATTAATATAACTGGTGGATACGTTGATGTAACAACCGGTTCTGGCGATACAGATGGTATAGATTCTAACGGCAGCTACACACAGTATGGCGGTATGGTTTTTGTGAAAGGCGGTAGTTCATCAGGTCAGGTATCTGGTTCCATTGATGTTGACGGAAATATTACTATAACTGGTGGAACATGTGTAGCTTTAGGCGGTATATGTGAAACTCCTGTAAATTCAGTTAATGCTTACGTATTCAGCTCTGTATCCTTTAACGCAGGAAGCTACTCAGTAAAAGATTCCAGCGGTAATGAAATAATAAGCTTTACATTAAACAACAGTTACTCAAATGGCTGGATATGCGCATCTGCTCTTACAACAAACACTGAATACACTCTTTACTGCGATGGTTCATCATTAACAAACTGGACACAATCTGCAGGAACCATGGGTGCATCCAATGCCAGCGGCTTTGGCAGCAATCCTGGCGGTTTTAATGGTGGTGGCCGTGGAGGTAACATGAATGGCGGAAAAAATATGAATGATAACAGAAATATAAATGGCAATAATGCACCAAATAGCAATAATGTACAATAACAATTGCAAACAATAGTTTGATTGAATCATTCATTTTTCGTAAATTAAGTCAAAGTCAGACAGCATATATGAGGAAAGCAGGTGCGCATACATCATAAGATGCACTTGAAGTCCAATTGTGATAGTTCTTAGACTTTTCCTTAACTACCCAGCTATCCACAGACACGGATGTCTGTGGAAGTGAGATATGGGACA